>OFFI01000615.1_pt1 | contig 23776 bp, 27 predicted proteins | sample 1521351 | NCBI WGS metagenome assembly OFFI01 (sample SAMEA3504119, study PRJEB24116) | mouse gut metagenome | biome: mouse gut; feature: mouse-associated habitat; material: faeces | place: Denmark | collected 2011
GCCAGGGCGACTCCTGGCAGCGGGTTTTTTGATGCACAGAGATTTGACACTTACGCTAATATATCAGGTGGATACAGAGAAGATGGCATCGACCTGCGATGGAGCACTCGTCAATTATATTGCAAAATGTATATATCGCTTTTTCTTGAAGCTAAGTGAAAAAGCACACGCCGATAGTTGCGTGCTTCTATTTGAGGACCTCCCAGAGCCTCAAAAAGCCTCTCTCGCCGCTACTTCTTTCAATGATGACACACCTTTTGAATGGGTGATCCCTATCAATTATTTGACAGAAAATGAACGCATGATAATCGATCTTATCTATAAACAGGGGTATTCCTCGGCAGAAATAGCTAAACAGCTTGGTATTACCCGCCAAAGCGTTAATCAAACCAAAAAGAGGGCGGAGGCCAAAATACGCCGCAAGCTTTACATATGATTCAGAGATTTCTCTGGATGTGATGATCCAAACTGCCGTACAGTGGATACTATCAAAACAACCGTTACAAAAAACGAAGTGAGCTTTCAATCTCTACGCATACTGGTCTTTAATCTCTTTTCTATAAATGAGCAAATCTGAAAGTTGCACAAAATTGCCCACAAGTAGGAAACACATTTGCTAAAATTAGCCAGGATTGTCTTTGATAAAAGAACAAATCGGCTCGATTTTTGTGCATATTGTGAATTTGCTCATTTATAGCTCTTTTATAAAATCGGATGGATCTTTTGTCCGGTAAAATAGCTACATTATTAGAATGGGAGGAACAACATGAAAAAAGTGTATGTAGTTGGTGAAAAAGATGGCCAGAAATATGTTGGCCATATGAGTCCGAGGTTCGCCGCTGAACTGGATAATCACCGCGAAATTTGCAAGGAGGAATATCGCCGCTATCGTCAGGCCGGTACCCCGAGCTGGGGAGAGCAACAGTCAATGGATGCCAAGTCTATTGCCCGGGACCCGTCGCGTGCCCTCCATTGGGCGGATCGCAAGGCACGGTCCACTAAGAAAACGGAAAATATGTAATTGGATGAGCGGGGCTGCTAAGCGGCTCCGCTTTTCCTTTTCCAGATGTTAAGCGAGGTATGAAATCAAATGATATTGATTTCTTCGTGTGTATCTATCCCCTTCTTGGCATTTACATTTAATCCAATAATTGCTCTTTTCAAAATAGCTAGGCAAACAGCAGATAACTGTGCCTGCTAATACGGAATAAAGGAGGAGTTAAAGTGCCGGTAAAAGCTCAATTCATGATGGCAGTCGGGGTAGCAGGAGGTGTCATTGTTTCCTTGCTAGGTGGGTGGGACACTGCTCTTATGACGCTTGTTATCTTCATGGGGGTCGACTACCTGACCGGCCTGATTGTGGCTGGACTTTTCCACACGAGTCAAAAGACGGAAAACGGAAGATTAGAAAGTCGCGCAGGATGGAAGGGGCTTTGCCGCAAAGGCGTTACACTGCTGATCGTATTGGTCGCCTGCCGCCTCGATTTGGTGATTGGGTCAAATTTTATTCGGGATGCAGTTGTCATTGCCTTTATTGCAAATGAAACCATTTCCATTATTGAAAATGCAGGTTTAATGGGCGTCCCTATCCCAGCAGCTATTATAGACGCAATCGAAGTCTTGAAAAAGCAGGCTGAGAGTAGGAAAAATTAAACTGTCTGCTCGCTCTCAAAATCTGGAGCAGACCAGGTATCAATGCGAATGGCACAGTTATTTGCTGTGCTGTGTGCCGCAAATATTTAGTAGAGTCCTGCAAACAAAAGTCAAGCCCTAAAGCGAAAAATTTTTGAGGGGGTGAAAAAGGGCATAACAAACTAAGCCTGCAAAAGAGGATTTTTTGCAGACTGAATGAACTGTAGATATCAGCGCCAGTTAATCCTCAGAAAGCTCCCTGGTATCAGCGGCAATGAGGCACTCCTTGACCCTTGCGTAGTAAATGCGCAGGAACTTGTTCTGAGCAGCGGTCATGTAGACGAAATAGGGTTTGCCCTCGGCCCGCTTCTTGTCCAGGAACTGGTACACCGGCTCGTCAGCGGGGGCCTTGCGGAGATAGGTGCAGACGATCTGGTACAGCGTCTTGCGCAGATGGGGAGAGCCCCGTTTCGTTGTGGGATTGCTCTTGGAGATGTGCTTTCCAGAGTCATCCACCGCCGGATCAACGCCGGCAAAGCCCACGATGGAACTGCGGCGGGGGAACCGGCGCACATCGCCAATCTCCGCCATCAGCTGGACAGCAGTGGTTTCGCCCACACCGTACATGGCCCGGACCGTCTCATACTCCGGGAGCTGCTGGGCCAGACGGTTCATCTCAGCGCGCAGGACGGCCAGTGTAGCCTTGGCGGAGGCCAGCTCCTTTGCCGCGGTTGTAATGAGCAGTTTGGTATTGCTGTTCCGGGGCAGAGTCGTGATATGGCCCATGCTGCCCATGTACAGCTCCGCTGCTTTCCTTTCGCTGAAATGGTAGCCTTTCCGCTTGCACCACTTGCGGTAGCGCTGAGTGAAAGCCGCCTCGCTAACCAGACAGATACACTCACAATGCCAGAACGTTATGACGAAATCAATCCACTTCTGGCTGCCATCCGCACGATCTGGGCTGGAGAACAGCTCGTTTACCCCTGGAAAGACCTTGTCAGTGAGGGAAATGAGATTGTTCTGCAGTGCCACCACATTCTTCATGTAAAGATTGTACTGGCGGGAGCATAGCTTCAGTTGTTCTCGAATTGGTTCCATAGGGGTATATTCCCGCAGATCCACCCAGTTGTCAAGGGCGTACTTGGCGATTTTCATCGCATCGGCCTTATCCGTCTTGACCTTGCGGATGGAACCGCCTCCGCTCTGCTTGATGAACAGCGGATTCAGCACGGTCACACGGATACCGTACTCATGCAGCGCCGCCGCCACCGGCTCATGATACCGGCCCGTGGCCTCCATGAGCGCCCTGGTATCCTCCCCAAGCGCGAGGATGTCCAGCGCCATCCGCTCCAGGCCAACCTCGGTGTGCGGATACTCCTTTGGCGGCAGAGCAACTTCACCCATTGGCCGCAGGGCCGCCATCATGCTCTTCCCTTTCGATACGTCAATTCCTACTGCGTTCATGATCTCCTCCTGTGTGATTGATATGGCGTCCGTCTCTGTTTCTCGCCGCTTGTTCAATCTCCTGGTTGACGCGAGCGCACCGAATGATGGCTCTACCTGCGCAAATCGAATGCTGCGAATGAGAGAGACGGCTGACTGACTCCTCTGCGGGCGTGTCAGCCCAAGGTGATGCGTGTCAGGCCATTTACTCTCCCATTCTACAGCTTCAGCTTTGAGACGACAAAAGACACGGCTGGCTGCCGTGCCTTTCACCGTAATCTATATTGTAGGAGGAGATATTATCATGGACCAGATGGTTTTGAAGACCCAGAAGTATTTGAATGAAAACTACAGAGGAAAGAACGGATACAACGTGATTAGCGAAGATGGTATCACGGGGTGGGGAACTATCTACGCGCTGACGCGGGCGCTACAAATTGAGCTGGGGTTATCGGCTCCGGCAAACAACTTCGGTAACGCCTCTGCCAATGCCTTCAACCAGAAATACCCTGCAGGCATTAAGGAACAGCCCGCTGGTGCAACTGAGACGAGCGGAGTATATGCCATCATCCAGGGCGCTCTTTGGTGCAAAGGCTACGGCACAGGCGACTATAGCATTACAAGAAATTTCTACGGCAATACCGGGACTGCAATCAAAAGACTGAAAGAGGATGCAGGATTTGAAGATCCGGATTCCACCGTCACCTTGAACGTGATGAAGGCCCTGCTCTCGATGGATCAGTTCAAAGTGATCCTCTCTCAGGGTGGGACAAACACTATTCGCGCCATCCAGCAGCAGTTAAACCGGAAATATGAGAAGTATATTGGTTTGATCCCCTGCGATGGCCTGTACGGACGGGATATGAACAAGGCTTTAATCAAAGTACTCCAGGCGATCGTCGGGTTGACCGCTGATGGCGCTTTTGGAAATCAGACGAAAGCCAAGTGTCCTGTACTGCCTGACACTGCTGGCAAACTATCCGCTGATGTAGTAGAAAAAGCCACATATTTAGTGAAATATGCGCTGTGTTGCAATGGATACACTGTTGCGGCGGATAATGCGGAATGGAGCACTGAGCTTGAAGCGCATATCAAAATGTTCCAGTCGGATCTGAAATTGTCAGGGACAGGCAAGGCAGATGTTGATACTTGGATGTCACTACTTCTGAGCAAAGGAAATCCGGACAGGGCCTGTGTCGCCTGCGACACCCGCTTTGAAATTACGGATGAACGGGCTGAGGAGCTGAAACGAAAAGGCTACAGCATCGTAGGCCGCTACCTCACAGGCACGACATTCAAGGTTCTAAGAAATGACGAGCCCCAAAGGATTCTGGATAACGGCTTGAACTTTTTCCCAATCTTCCAGGAATCCACAACGGATATTTCTTATTTCACAGCAGAGCGTGGCAAAACTGACGCAAATAGAGCAGCAAGTGCTGCCCGCAAGTTCAGGATCCCGGACGGGGCTGCTATTTACTTTGCAGTCGATTTGGATGCGACGTCCCCGCAGATCACAAAAAACGTACTCCCTTATTTCAAGGCATTGCATGAGAACATGGACGAGGCATATCCGATTGGAATCTACGGCACCAGGAATGTATGCACACAGGTGTGTAATGCAGGATATGCGGATACCTGTTTTGTGAGCGATATGTCGACAGGTTATAGCGGCAATATGGGCTTCAAGATGCCGATGCAGTGGAATTTCGATCAATTCGCTGAAATCAACATGGGCAATGGAGATTGGGCAATCGACAAAGATGCCTATGCTGGAAAATATGAGCCCGTTAAAGCGTTGGAGACATATGTATACAAAATGCCGGAAAAGCCTGAAATCGCCGGGGTACCAATGATTTCTACTATTTTCCCAATGATTGAAGCACTAGAGGATATATATGTAGATTACTACGATGCATATAGCCACGAATTCGCAGATAACGGTATCCTGCTCACTGCAAGGACACTTGCATCCGGTATCACCAACTTTTTTAGAAGTGTCGCTTACAAAGAGTGGCATTGGTTTCTTGCAACACTTCGTCCCATTGATGAGAGGTTCATCTCATTTGTTAAGGAACAGGACATATCCCTGTTTGATCGCCTGGATGGATACCGCAACGATAAGTTACTCGCAGATGTGACTGGCGGCTTGATTGACTTTAAGCACTTGTGTGCCACCGCAGAAGGATATTTTGATGTAACGTCCGTTCCAGCGTCGTGGTTCGGCTGGGTTGGCGACTTATCAACCGCAATGAAGGACACAGATAAACGCATAGCGGAAAAACTCAAAGCAGGAGAAGAAGCGGACTATCAGATAGTTGCAGACGGGGTAATAGGTTCTGAAAGGGATTCTTTCCCCTATGAAGATATCTGCAGTGATGCAGACGCAATTAAAATAGCAGATCTCATCTCAAAATCTAAATCCACTGCACATTCATTTTCGGAGTCCCTTAGAGCATACTACGAGTCAACATATGTAGAAGGCCGCTTCACCTATTACCTCGATGAACTCGGTTGTCTGCCCAATTTAACTTCTCTGCGAAATGCGATTACTCATCAGGTACAGCATGTTTGGCAGAAAGTCCCTGAGACTGCACTTGGTGAACCTAAGCGGCCACCTTCTGCGGAAGCAGAACTTGCCTGTTGCAGAGCATTTGCAAATTACATTTATACGACACTTGCCGCAAAGCAGTAATCAATCAATACACTTACCGAAATCTTTTCATTAAAGTGGTTGAAGAAGCACAGCATGTGTGGTATCATGTATACGCTACATTACATTTCACAGCATAAAAATCAGAAGGAGGTCTTTCTGCCTGTGGTAAAAAGAATTTTGTTAACTTTGCTGATAACTGAAACTGTCATATTAGCAATTATTATTTTTACACGGTGGACATCCAATGTTCAGACAGAACTGGTACGAGAGTATTCTCCAAATGGTGACTACACTTTGCTTGTGGAACGAACTGGAATGTGGCCTTGTCCGAGAGACCACGTTACTGTAACTATTGTAGAGAATATCGAATCTCAATTTTACCATACGAGTTTTTCGGCAGAAGTTGCTAATGATGGAGTCCCTGCAAGGTTCAAAATAGAGTGGCTGGATGACGGGGCCAAAATTACGCTCTCCGGAAAAGAGCAGGCGGATGCTGTCTATATTTTACCATTTGAAACAAGTGATGAATAACCGATCAAGAAAGCGCCTGGAAACGGGCGCTTTCTTAATGTTAGTAAAGGATGATGATCCTTGCGAACGGCAAAATTTGAGGTTGATATTTACATTTAAGGCGTGATTCCCTCTTTCTATATTAACTGGATAGGAGGGATGCCTATGTCTGCATGAATTTAAGCTACAGTCATTAACAACTCAAAAGAGTAGGAGGACTCATTATGAATGAACTTCACATTAATATGAGCGGAGTTTCCATCCCGGTGTATAAGGATTTCATCGAGTGCAATCCGAATGACCAAATCGGTACTATCTATCCTCGGGAAGCTTTCGCCTCTTCCTATGGGGATGGCTATTCTGTCATCTTTTTTAGGAACAGTTCTGGGAATATCACAATTGGTTACATTCCAGTCCAATATGAACTGGATAGAGAAACGGAGAAGAAATTATTTACTCCCTGCACTACTCTCCCTTATAACGCTGTCACAATAAATGGCGCAAGCTATGTTACGTTCAAGCTCCGCCGCAGTGAGGAAGTGTATACCGCTGCTGGAACCCGATGGGGAACAGTTGCCGCCGGGATGAGAGTTGCCTGCCGCTCCAATGCAACTGGTGAGAACCATCCTGATTGGAAGCTGATTAACTTCGTAGAGCGTAGCACGGATGGCGAATGGATCCCGGTCACTGGAGACGGATATCAGCATGGGTTTGTTGATATCGGCCTCAATCAAGGTTCCACACCTTCTTCGATTTCAATGTACGGCTCCTGGTGATGGCAAAGGACTGCCACTGCACAGATAACCATATTAGCTAATACACTTCTATGCAGAATGGGGCTGCAAAAAAGTCTCCGCAATATAGCAGCGGGTGTCTCAAAAGGAGACACCCGCTGCTGATTTACGATACTGATATGCTTCCGGGCTTTTCCTATCACTGCCAGCCTAAACTACTATATATTGCATCTCCAGAAAACTCATCGATTAAATCAGAGGTTCCCTAAAGACAATCACAGTCCTACCTTGATGAATTTTGTTCCCGATCCTCCTGTCGTTCCTTTGGCCCAGCCTCCCTTGTCCGCCTTGCCCTCGCTATTGCTATCCTTAAGATATAGAAACGATTTTCTAAAACAGGCTTAAAATGTTGCAGTATCGTAGAAAACAGTAGAAAATAAGGCGATTTAGGACAATGACAATTCAGATACCAGACATGGTATTTTGAATCTTACACCAGTTTTACACCAAATGAAAAAAGACTCGATGTGGTTTTCAAATTTCTTACGATCCGTAAAAAATAGGGGGTACAGGCATAAAACCTGTACCCCCTAAACTATATTAGACCAGAAAATCCTCATCTTTTTCGTGTTGCTCATAAACACGTTTGATATTTGCGATTGCCATTACTGCCCGGTTATTTTTATAACCCGGATGGCTTCTACAGAAGTCCTCATATTCATCAATGTCCCGCAACACATCTACGAAATATTCATGAGTATAACAATTATCACCTCTCATAAGATCAGCGTTAAATCGTAAAATGCGTTGCCTATGCAAATTTGCATCACGCTCATCATCTACACGAATATGTTCATCTAACCGCTTACGTGTTTCGTGTTGCCCTTTTTCTAAAGTATCCAATTTCTTTAAAACATCACCATTGAAAATACGTCCAATCCAATGCCCAAATGTAGACCACGGATTTATTTTAATTGGCGTAATTTCAACCAATGTCATAGTAATAGCCACAATAGCAAGAAGTGTGCCAGTATTTTCAGACAGCAACTCCTTGATTTCCATAAGGCTCATCTTACACACCTCCTGTCATCATGTTTGTATTCATTGTTATTTTGCCTTAGTTTCCGCATTTTTTGAATTGATGTTAAGCACCTTGCTCATATCGCAAAGACTATCAATCAATGCGCCAACTTCATCCATATTTACATCATAATTGATCGTATCGGCAGAAGATTTAACCATTGCCAAAACCCATTCCTTTTTGTCTGCACCTTTTTCAAGTTTAGATTCTGCCGTCTGCATTAAATCAATGACTAAAGAAACTAACTTGTTCCAGTTCTTTTCTTTTGTAGCTTTCTGCACATATTCCACCAGCTTAATTACCAAAGGAATAACTGCTGCAAGGCCAGCAAGAATAGAAACAATATACTGCATATATTCCATATAATTACCTCCTTATGGATAATTTTCATTTGAACTATTTGTCTTGATTTTTTCCACGCCTTCTTTTCCGCTTTTACTCATATAAGCAGTAAGAACAATATTGCCTAAACCAACAACAACAGAAATTAAAGTAGCAAGCCAACCAAAACTATAACCTGTACCTCCATTTTCAATCAAAACATAGCAAAGATGGATGCCGTGATAAACAACATATGTGTTTAACACAAGCACCCAAGCTGTTAAAATTTTTGACCATTCAAAGTGTTTCTGTATGGCGTGTTTTCCATTTGAAAAATTTCTCATGGTTCACCTCTTAGCGTTTTTCCATCATCCTCTTTGCAACAATAATGGCCTTAATATCAGACATAAACATATTAATGTCATCAGGATCGGTTGCATAATCTGTACCGCCATTGATTGTGCCATTGTTGAGCAATTCACGCATATCAGGCTTCGCCCAATCAGGAAGTTCACTGTAAGTAGTAATATACTTATCGCCAATCTCTTTAAGAATCTGATCTCTTGTCATATAATCATCCCCCTCAACAGTATTTTGAATTTTTTCAACATAGTCCAAAGACACCCAGCCAGTGCCAGTATATCCCCAACCATTTTGCTCTTTTGTGATTGTCAAAATAGTTCCAGCCGGATATGTCATAATAAGATTATTATTTGCCACATAAGGTTGAATACGACAATTCAAACCATCATCTGCAATAACCTTGGCCTGATAATTTACAACAGCGCCTTGCTCTGGTGGATTATAACTGCCTCCATTTAATCCTGCATTGACTTCATCACACAGTTGTCCCATACGATTGTACATCCAATCACCCGGACAACTCTTATTGGCATACCACCTATGTACTGTAAAGATACCCTCACCAGCTTTTGGTTCATAGTTCAAGGCTTTCTCTTTGTTGTTGATCCACAGCATTTTCTTAATACCATTACGCTGACAAATATCAATGCAAAGTTTCACCAACTTTTTATAACAAGCGTCCTTAAACGCATATGGATGAGTAGAGTCAGACGCACATTCAATAGTAATTGCTCTTTGATCATTTGCATTACTGGACGTACACCAACTACGATTAGCCTCATCAACAATTAAACACACACGCCCATCATATCCAATTCCGTAGTTGCAGCTTGCTTCTCTTCCGGCAGGAAAGCAATCACCAATCCGTTCTGCACTACACTGTCCAACAACACAATGAGGCGTAATACGGTCAATTCGATGAGTGCGTTTACCACTATGATTTGGACTCATCTTTACACAGTCTACCAATGGACTATTTGTATAACCCATAGTTGTACCTCCTTTTCCGCAGAATTTATTGTAGAACTCCCGTCCATAACTTACTCGTTTATTTTGATTCTCAACTGATTGATTGGCGGGACGTTCAAACTGTAACATAAACGCATTAGAACATTCAGACACAGAATTACTTGTACGAAGAATATTAAGCAAAGGCTTATATCCAGCATTAAGTTCTTGCATAAGAAAATTCATGTGCATTTCCAAATCGCCAATCGAAACGCCTTTAGACTTTGCATAATTCAAAAGGTTTTGTTTTCGGCTCCAGTATGTCCATTGAAATATGCCATAGCCATATTTATCATTGACAAAGTTTGTATATGTACCATTATCTACAGCAGCGGTGTACTGTTCATCTGTCATATCAAGTTCTCTATTGCCATTATTCTGAAGATTAATAGGTGAACAGCCGGATTCTGCATACCCATTTCCTACGACAGCAGCCGATCCAGCTTCAGTAAATCCCTGTTGACGAAGAAAATTAAACATTTTCTCAGGGTTGTTATTTCCAATTAAAGCCATAACTCACCTCCTTACAGATCAGACAAACTACTTTGTTTCTGTCCAATAACCTCGCCGTCTTTGAAATACTTTCCAAATTCCTCATCTGCATCAATATCTTTATAAACATTGACCATATCAGCAGAATCCCAGCCAATGAGAGATTGAATAACAGAATCGGGAATATTGGCTCTTGCTAATTCTGAAGTCATGAAATGCCGCAGAGAGTGAAGATACACGTCTGTATCCATAATCTTAGAATAAGTTCTGGCGAAACTATTCATGCGGGAAATAGTAATTGGCTGTGTCCTATCATGAACATCAGTAAAAAGCCATTCGCTTTCAATTCCACGTTTTTGACGATCAGCAAGCCAGAGATCAAGATATGGCTTAAATGGTTTGTACAACACATAGCAAATCAACTGTTTGCCATTTCGCCCACGTCCTTTTGTTTTAATCTTCTCTGGAGTTTTATATAAAGAGCCATAGATGATATTCTCATCGTCAAAGTAAGACACCTTGAAACGTGCAAGTTCAGCCTTACGCCGACCAGAATATGCCGCTAATGCAAGAAAGCAAGCCTGTTCATATTTCTTGTGTTCAACAAGATAGTCAAGGCATGATTGCACTTGCTCTTTTGTTAGAATAGTCTTTTCCCGAACAGGTTCATTAACTGGATTTTCAATTTTACGAACAACAGAACGGAAATTCGGATATTCGTCATCCAGAATATTTTCGATAAAATTAGAAATTGAAGATAATGCAGCTTTCAAATGTCGTACTCTGCTTGCTGAACATCCTTGCTGTAAGGCATAATTTTGAAACATCATAATGTCCCTCTTATTAACCTCAGTAAAAAATTTGTTCTTCGCATTATCAACAATCCAACAGAAGAAGATGAGCAAATCATTCTCATATACATTAATTGTTAATTCCGACCTATCGACTGAACGAAGATACGTCATAAAATCATTTAACAACTGAATGTTTTCAGGGTTAATCTGCTCAATCTTTTCAGGTGTTGTTTCAAGACATTGATTAGTTTTCCTCCCCATTGAAATGCCTCCCTTCTGTTTTTATAAGTAAAGGGCTGTGCCAATTCAGCACAACCCTTTCAAATCAACTGATAATGAGGTTTCTCTTCATTAAATAACCAATAGCGCAAGTAATCATCAATTACAATGGCTATTACAGATAACGCCACCCATGCAAAAAAGAATGGAAGGCATATTTGTCCCCATAAATTAAGCGGCATATTTGAATAATCCCAAATGCCAAGTTTAAGCCAGACATTCAAAATCAGGCCAGCAATCAGTTCAACACACGTAACAATGCTTGCTCCAGTAAACGCCTGTTGAATCATACCAAGTTCCCACGGTAAGTATTCATTGATTGCACCAATTAAAACAAAGCAAATACCTCCCACAAGAGCCATTGTCCAATGACTATGACTACGCCATAGCATCTCGATACCAAAATAGGTAGTGCCACCAATTAACAATAACACTACCATTTTAATCACATTTTTAATTTTCATTTTGCACCAACCAACTTTGCAATATACTGGAGATCATGCAAGTTAGCATTATAGAAGTCATAGTTCCAAAGCCAATAATCCTCATATTCGGATCGCTTATATTTCAAGCAAATATAATCATTCCAAATCTTATCCCACACTACTTTCTTCTTTTCTCCATTATTATCTAAACGAGCAAGAGTTTGGATAATGCTCTTTGTCAACTTCCCACGTTCAATGCCATGACCATCATCATTTTGTGCGAAAAAATCAAAAGCAGTTTGGCTTGAAACATAGCATAAAATACCTTTATCACAGACAATGGCTTTTTCGTTACCATGATAAACTGCTTTGCACTCTGTTCCAAAAGGCAAATTTACAGCACCACAAATAGGATTCTCTTGTCGCTTTAGTCTCTGAATAACAACATAATTATTATAATACTGCATTTACACAATCCCCTTTGTTATTTATTTTGTTTCCTGACCAGACAATGTTGTAAGAATTTTCTGAATTTGAGCCTGTGCAGCAATAATGTTATTCTGCATCGAAATATTCAAATCCTCTGGCAATTCCATACCATAAGTAACAGCAGCCAACGTTTCAACATCATTAAGCCTATTTACCAACGCACGAAGCATATTGTTATATGTAGTGTGATATGTAATTGCAGATTGAGCAGCGACATAAATTGCTACAATATCAGCTTTGGTATATGTAGTACACTCTTTACCATCAGCATGATACGGATATTCTTCTACACCAGCCATTACAGAATAAAACATATTAGTAATATTGTTCTGGTCATAGCTATCTAAAGAAAAATGTTCTGTAGTATCACCGCTGTTAGATGTTGTAACATCAACCCCAGCCACGATTGCATTATTGCAAATATTACGAAGTTCATTCAACTTAGCTGTCCGCAGCATAGTCATAGCTTCATCAGTCATCGGTGTTTCTTTAGTAACGGGAAAGACTGTCAAATAATCAGCAACGGTAATTTTACAATTTGTCAGCAATTCATCAACCTGTTCCTTGCTCCACAAAGCAGGATAATATTTCTGAATCATTTCTAAAGCTGTCATATTTCATCCTCCCTTTTAAACCATATTTGCCATTAAACGCATATAGTCAAGTTCCGCAGTTCGTTCAACTTCACTGTCAAGTTCAAAAACTGCCACCTGTTCACAATCTTTATAATCATCCGAATTAGTGATAGCGTAAGTAACACCACCAGCAACAATTCCATTGGCCTCACCTTTAGGACATTCAACAGAAGTGTTGGTAGCAGCAACCTTTTTTACATAGATTACCTTTTGAAATACGCCAATCAATTTGTCGCCAGACATTAACTTATACATTCGTCATCCTCCTTATCATAAAAATTTTCTCGAATCTCTCTTAATAAATCAAACGCTTCTGCACTTTTGCTTCTATTTTTCATGCGATAATCCCAGCGATTGATAAGAGGAACAAAACCATTCATATAACGTTCCTGTCGAGTTCGATCCAATTCTTCCATTTTGGCCTCGTACTCTTTGGGAGATGTAAAATAGAACCAACCAATTTCATAATTCCATCTTGCATCTAAAGTACATTTGAATTTCTTATCCCATTCAGCTAACTCTTTTTCAAATAGACTAATGAAATACAAATCCATATTATGTACTGTTTTATAACTATCACATCTTGCAGCGTGTGACCTCCATGATTGATAAGAAGTAAATACATCATCTGCGCTCATCTTACCTTCATCGACCCAACCACGAAAGATTTTCAGTTTGCGCCGAATAGACTTAATGCTATTTCTACTCAACTTAATGAGGACTTTTCCAGTAGGTTCTAAACGCACACGCATTTTCAAGAATTTAAAACTATGATTTTTAAAAGGTGTTATTTTGCATTTCTTTTCATTTAGTTCAATTCCTAATTCTTTAGAAAGTTCAACTAAAGTTTCATGCAAGCCCTTCAAAAATTCCAAAGAGTTACTTATCACATATCCATCGTCCATATATCTTGCATAACCATGAACACCAAGTTTATCTTTGATATAGTGATCAATAGGACTGGCATAATCTAATGCAATATTTTGTGATACTTGACTACCCAATCCAACACCACGGGGATCGTCTGGATCGTGTTCCACACCACCCAATTCCAGAAAGTCATCAATTAATTGACAACCAATTTCTTGTAACTTAGGATCAAGGATATGTTTCTTTAAACGTTGTTTCGCTAATTCATGTGGTATCGAAGCGAAATATCCATGAAAATCAAATTGATAAATTCCACCCTCCAGACCATATAAACGATAATGATGGCGAAGGAACTCAACAAGTCTTTGTAGAGTCATATCCATTCCTTTACCGGGCAAACTTGCACTATTATCATATATAAAACTTCTGGAATAGGCTTCAGTCATGAGTTCATCACAATAACATTTCTGAACACTACGATCTTGAATGACCAAAGAATTAATATCACGTTCTTTGCCGTGTTCTACTGTTTTGAAATGTTTGAACCCACCCGATTCATACGTACCATTGAGAACTCGTTCTTGCAAAGAATCAGTCTGCGTCAAAAGCACTGACTTGAAATTGATTGTTGAGGTTTTCCAGTTCACACCGCCACAGCAGTTTTCACCAGCATCCCACATTTTATCAAATTCAAACACATCCTCAAATGCCTTGCCGCAGACCGACCTTGCTTTTTCTTCTCGTTCTCTTTTACGCTTTTCGTATCTTTTCTGTTTTCTTTCCTCGCTTGTCATATTGCCAAAGAATAAATCCTTTCCGTATAGCCTTATCATCCACTGGCGAATACGTCTACGCATCACAACCGTATCCGTGGGCAGTTTCCGATGCTGATTTACTAAGCTACGTAACTATGCACCTATGAAATTTAAGGGAGCAACGTGCCACGGATCATCAGCCGAAGCCAACTACCGCAAGAAGGAAATGGGATGCTACTTCCTTCCGACACGCCACACAAATCAGCAAAATGTCAATAAACCATGCAAGCAGCGTCCAGATGCAAGTATCGAAAAAGTATTTTAGGATGCCATCAGGCAGAGCCACGGCATACATCCTCCTTCTGAAATAACGGATATTGTTTTCACCAGTAAAGGCCAGTATTAATTTCAGCCATTAAGGGCTACTAAGTCTAATCCAAGTTTGTGTCTCAAATTTTGATGCAACCACAAACAGCTTCAAGAATCCGGGGCGACCCCATTGGAATTGCCAGAGTTGTTGTTGTTCGCCGACCCGTCAGTGTTGACATTGCAAAAATTGTTCGTGTTGCCAGCATTGACAGAGCGCAGCCACCAATTCGCAGGGGGTTTTATCAGGATGTAACCGTTGTCGGCAATTATTCAGATTCTTCTATATTAAAAATATCTTCTGGTAAAACGACCTCACTTTCATTTGTATTATCAGTTTCATTCTTCTTTGGTTTGGGGTTTCCATCACGTTTGATATATTCCCAAAGTTCCTGTTTAAGATAATCCAAGAACTCACAGAAGAATTTGAAACTAACAATTTTGCTCCAAGTTTTCTTGCTCTGATAACGTTTATAACGCTTTTTATCAGATTCAATGATTCCCTTTACCAGAGCCGCTTCGTAGTTCAAAAGTCTCGCCCATTCTTTAAAGATGCCAGAAGTTTTCTTTTTATCACCAAGGAAATTGTTACCTTTCAATACCAGCGAAAATGTTACAGTAAGCAAACTGCTCAGTGCAAAAATCGCTGATCTGGCTTTTGTAAAGTATTCTTCTCGCAAGTTAAATTCAGTTTCCATAATATTGTTGTGTAAATAGATTGAATTAGCCCTTAATACATCTTCATGAATTTCCAACGCAAGCCGGACAATATCGTTGGTCAGACAAAACCTGTAAGATTTTGGGAATTTCTTAACTTGTTCCAGTGTATATGTAGCTAATTGTTGCGCCACTCGAATGAACTCGGCTTTTGATTCATTGCGCTTAGAAGCGTAGACAGACATTGATGATCCTCCCATTTTATCACATTTAGATTATTTGCCCCACAACTAAGCAAATATGAGATTGTTTTCTCAACCCGCCCTTTATGTTAGCAGATAATATTCTCGCTGTCAATAGGGAAATGAGAAAATTTTCTAAGTATTGCATGGGGTAAGTCGTTCATCCCCCTTTATCTGTCCCGGCTTTCGCCTTGGACAAGATAGGGGGATTCACTGATTAGCTTAAACGCAGAAGGCCGGGGCGACCCCACGGGAACGGCCAGAGGCGATGCCGTTCGCCGACCCGTCAGTGTCGACACGGCAAAAAAGGTACGTGTAGCCAGCACTGACAGAGCGCAGCCACCAAGTCGCAGTTGTTGTTGTGGCATTATGTTTATACCTGACCTTCTGATTTGGATTGTTCTTATAGAAGTCATATTGCAGTTGAGAGTTCTGTTCATACTGACTTGCATATGTTCTTGCACCTTGAACCTCAAACTCAGAAAGCAAGAATAAATAATCTGTTGTTGCTGTTATTGCACTTGCTGCGTTGGTAGTTCCACCAGTGTTATCAGAATACTTTGTAACAGACTTCATTACAGCACGAAGATCACTTGGCAAAGCATTCATAAATGTACCCGCAGTAGGACTTGTTGGATTATTTTCAGAACCAAGCAAAGTCTTTCGCATATGACTATCTTTCCAACCGCCAGCATTCTTACTTGTAGAAGAATTACCCGGATTCATTGTAAAAGAACCATTATTGGTTTGATAACTACCATAATTGCTTTCAACAAAACAAATCTGATTGCCACTCTCGCTTACCTTACCAATCTGGAAGTGAATACGATTACTGCCTTCCTTTGCACTGTTATGGTCAAAGCCCAAAATAAAAGCCCAAACATCCATATTAATTGCAGTAGAACCAACTGTACCATTCACTTTAATTTGTTTTGCATCGCCAACAGCCCAATAGTCATCGGCAAGTCCAGCATCAGAAACCTTACGAATATCAGCCCAAGACATATTTTTCAAAGCCGCTTTTGCAGGAACAAATTCTGCACTCACAGAAATAGTCTTATCAGTTGGAGCATTGTAATTGGTATCGGTAGCAACCTTAATTGTAATAGTAGCTGTACCAGATGCTTTATTAACGCTATTGATTGTAACTACATTGCCATTAAGAGAAACAGTTGCAATATTGGTATTACTGGACGTTGCAGAAATCGCACCAGTACCAGATCGAGTGACAGTAACCGTATCGGACAGTTTATCAGTGTTCAAAACAACAGAAGTCTTACTCAGACTTAAACTGCCAGCAGCTTTTGCGATATTCCAAGTAACACTCTTTGCAGTAGTAGTCCCATCTGTCCACTTGTAGTTTGCTGTTGGAGTAAAGCTAACAGTATAATTACCAGCATTTGTACCAGTCGAATTGCCACTCATTGTCATCTTAGAACTGTCATAACCAGTCCACACAGGGGTTTTCTGATTACCGTCATAAGTGAACTTACTGCTTGTGGTAGGAACTGAAATACTTGCCTTTTCAATAGTCCAAGAAACTTCTTTAGCTGTAGTTGTTCCATCGCTCCAGCAATAATCAGAAGTTGGGGTAAATTTTGCTACATATGTTCCAGCCGCAGTATTTTTAGTAACGCCACTAATAGTCAACTGAGCAGGATTGTAATTACTGAATGTAGGTGTGAGTTCTGCGCCCGTATAAATCAGTGTACCGCTCTGCGCAGGAACAGCAGTCAGTTTAATCTTATTAGGAATTGCAGTAATTCGACCAGCCGCATTTGCAGTTACCGCACCCTCTGTAGAAATAGGGAATAAGGCAAAATAATAAGTAGTCCCGTTTGTGAGGCCAGTAACCTCCAGCGGACTACTTGCGTGTGCATTTCGAGTTGTGCTATTTACAACCAGCGTACCATCATCAGGCGATGTAGGATAACTGCCAGTCTTATAGACTACTTTAGTGCTTGCCCATGTAGAAAGTGTCACGCCATCTTGAGTCTTTGTAGCGGCAGGATCAGTCCATGTAAGCTGAACCTTACCATTCAACTGTGCTGCAACAGCTAAATTAGACACATCGCCAATAGGAACAAGATTAGGAGTAATAGTCACTTCATTTTGAGGATCGTCAGCATAAGTGTTTGTGGTAGAATATGGGAAGAACTTATAATAATAAGTCACACCATTAGACAGTCCACTATCAACGAAATACTGATCCTTATATGCGTCACGAGTTTTGTTATCAAGAACAACTGTACCATCACGCCGACTTGCTGGCACAGAACCAGCTTTACGAACCAGCAGCGTACCAGCCCAAGCAGCCAGTGTAGCATCGCCAACAACTGTATCAACAGAATCAGTCCACTTCAAATATGCTTTGCCAGAACTTGCAAGAGTAGCAATTCCAGTAACAGGAGCCAGAGGAATACCACCGCCACCGCCAGAACCGCCGCTACCAGTTGGGAAAATAGAAACAATAGGCATATATAACCTCCTTTAACCAAGCAGAATAATAATCACAGGAATGTCAACATTAGGCTTGTCACCATATGCTGTAATTGTCAAAGTTCCATCAGCCTGATTGCTGATATACAATCCAGCATCGCAAACAATTTCAATCTGTTCACTTGTTGCATTCTGTGCAATACTAATCACACCGTTGCTATCTGCTTTCAACCCTTCAACGGTAACAGTTTGTGTATAAGGTGAATCATCACTCCAAGCAGAAGCAAGCAACGTAGCATTAATTGCTACACTAAGATTGGCCTTTTCACCAAGGGCGGTATCAATTTTCTCCATATTAGAATTTGAATTACCATTGATGGTTTCACGCCATTCTTTAAATTTAGTCTGGTCATCAGTTGTAAGGGCCAGATTATAATTTTTAGTTTCACTCAAAATAAAACACCACCCTTCCTTGAATTAACCAAGCAGAGTGATGAGAATAGGAATATCAATTTGTGGTGTATCACCACGGCAGGAAATTGTAATGGAACCATCTGTTTGAGCAGTTACAAACATTTCAGCACCAACCACAGCTTCATACTGTGCGTCACTGAATGCTTGTGGCAGAGTAACATAGCCATTTTGATCAGCCATAACAGCAGCCACAGATACAGTCTGTTGTCCATTTACCCAAGCACTTGCCAGTAAAGTAGCACTTACTGTTTCACTTGGCTCACAACTTTCAGCCCCATCAAAAGGCAACTCACTATATCGTTTGCCGCCATATCCTGTCTTATGACGTGTCTTACCATCTTCAAAAACTACCGTAATCTGTTCACCATCTAAAAGAATAGGATTTTTAGCTGTCCAATTCGCAACAGTATCACGCCGTTGCTGGATTGCACCAACTTTCATAACCTTTTCAGCCATATTTTCTTTTTCACCCTCACTTTCTTTTAGAAATAAGAATAGGGAAGGCATCAAACGCCTTCCCTAATTTAGCGTTATTAATTACGCATTACCGCCATCAAGAATGATAGTGTCAGTATCATGCACAACAGTCTCAGGCAGCGTATAAACCGTAGTCTCAACACCATCGACCTTCACATTACCATTAGTCTCAGAGGCTTCAACCTTAGTTGCGCCCTCAGACACACCATCAATCTTAGTCTTATCAGCAGCAGACATAGCACCAGCAGAACCACCAGTGCCATCATCACCGTTAGCAACTGCCTCGTCCAACTCCAGACCGTTAGCACCAACCTTCAGGCCATTGGCATTAGTACCCAGCTTAATAGAAATGACATTAGTATCAGAAATATCAATGCCATCGCCAGCGGTGTACTCGTCAACCAAATCCTGAACAGACAGATAAATATGACTCTCATTGTCAGTACCATCAACAGTATTCACAACAAAGTCAATGTACTTATCTCCAACAGCAGCACCAGTATAAGGATCATCAGCAGTAGCGACCACCTTAATATTAGCAGACTTCACCAGATAATCCTTTGGAATATTAATATCTGCACCAACAGCAGTCCCGTCAACTGTCACCTGATAAGTAGCAATGTAACCATCATTAGCAGTAGCCTTCTTGACAACATCAATCTCATGATCCTTCACAAACAGGCCGTCAGTCTTTTTCTCCAAACCATTATTAGCTTCAGCAGATACATTCACACCAATAGTCTTAGCATCGGCATCCACAGTCACAGAACCATCAGCAGCAGTATACTTGGTATCGGCAGTAGTAATCCGAACAACCTCAGTATAGTCCTCGTCAGCCAAAGCCTTTGCAGACAGAATCAGAATGTGCGGATCGGTAGCATCCTGCTCCAGCTTATATTGCGTATCGGTATCCTGCACTTTACCAGCAATATAACTGTCAATATTCTTAATTTCCTCTGCGGTATATTCAGGCTTAGTCTCAGCCTTTGCCCACTCAGGAACGTCACCAGCCAGCGCAGTAATATAGGGCAAGTCTTTAAAAACAGTAGTGCCATCACCCATCTTCAGCAAAGTTGCGGCCTTAGTGCCATTGTCAGCATCAGCAGGAATCAGAACCACAATAGGCTCATTCACAGCATAGACAGCATTCTTGGCCTCCAAATTAGCCAGAGTATCACCACGAAGTTTATACTGAACATTAATAGTCTTTGTAGTAGCCATAATCAATTACCTCCTAAAAATTTTAAATATTGCCATCAAGAATGATATAATCGCCATCATCCTGTTTCAGCTTATTGACGTTCAACGAAGAAACCTCCATTGTACCATCTTTATCAATAGATACTTTGTTTTCGGCATTACTGGATTTCACAATACCAGCCGTGGTTGCGTCACCAATGGGAACATCGGCAGCGACACCATCTTTGATTGATTTATCAATTTCTGAAAACTTATCTTGTACCTTTTTGAAATTGTCGTTGACCTTACGGGCAACTTCTGCACCAGAGTCAGAATCAGTTGGTGTCGATCCTGCTCTCAATAATTCATAAACAAAATTCATCTAATCAATCACCGCCTCCCTTTAGGCATACAGAATATAATCTGAACGTAACTCAGCGGTTTGGTAAAGAAATCCCTTATAATCCTCTGGTTGTCCAACTGGAGCAAAACAGCTACCAGAAACGACAGGTTCATCACCACCTCCGGGCGGCTCATAAGGAGGACTAAATTGCGGATAGAATACACCCCAATAGAAACCATAAGCCATTGACATATCGCATCACCGCCTTAATAAATAAAACAGATGACACAATCACTTACAGGTTTTTTAAATTTCACTTCATGAATTTCTGCTGTATTTGTGCCGCCAAGAGCAATACTTGAAAAATTGCCTAACCCATCCGTGGTATATTCAAAACCATCCATAAGAAATTCTGTATAAGCCGCTGTTTTCATGGTGATGTGATATAATTTGTCAGCACGTGAAGTTGGCTCCACCTTTTTAACTTGTGCTAAACAACGATCTACAACATTCTCGTTTGCTGCAAAGTTTTGATGGATCAATCCACCTTGTTTTCTTACCATTATTTCACCACCTTTTATAAATCGAGTTCTTTATGTTATTCTGTAAGTATCACATAATCGACTTCCTCTAAAGTCATGTCATCAAAATCACTCAAAGTATGTTCATCCATTTCTGATAACAACCGATAACGTTTTAGTCCTGCTCTTGCCATACAGTCTACATACATTTCCGATTGAACTGAAATAAGTTGAATCAATACATCCGTCATATCTGCCAGCAAGCTAAGAGAGTTTTCTACTTCAATAAACTTTTGCAGTTGCCAATCAACATCTGTACTTGCACTTAAATATAGTTCAGATTCAACACCATACAAAACCTTTTTCAAAATATACTTTTCAATAGGAGATGCACTTAAATACAATGTATCTTTGCCAGCTATTGTAAGTAAATAGAAAATATTTGTTGGGTCTACATCTAAAAATATATCAAAGTTATTTTCTCCAGCATCTTTCAAACTTGTAAAGTTTACATCAGCAGACAATTCTAAATCACTTAAAATCTTCTCAAAACTATATTTTATTGTATCAAGTTCGTTTGCCAGTAGTGTCATATCAAACTCAACATTGCCGAATGAATGAGCGATATAATAATCAAGTTCATCAACAGAAATCTCCAGAGAAGAATCAATGCCAGTAAAACTTTTTTCTGTAATATCAAGTTCACTTGCAAATGAAACCATTTCTGTTTCTCCACTTGTAATTACCTGATTAAGCAATTCCATATCAACGTCTAAATATAATTCATTGCGAATTTTTTCAGCGACAATTTCTAAGATGTTGTCTAACTGTGAATCTATAGTCATTGAAGTATCAATCTTCAAACTTTTACGTACTTCAATTTCATCCATAGAGCAAAACAGATAAAGCAAATCATACATAGAAAATGAATCTCTCTGAACCAACTGTGTGATAATAACATCAATTTCGGTGAGCCGTTGTTTTAAATATACATCAAATGATTGCAAATCTTCTCACCTACTTTCTTTGAATGATTTTACGGATTAGGAACAGATGGGGCCGCTGGATTAGCAAGCGTCAACTTTAAGCTGCCAGCATTAACCATAACAATAGTCGCCTGTTCAACACTACGAGCCTGTGACAATACATTAAACATAAGCAAGTTGCCATTTACAGGAGCATCATACAAAACGAAATGCGTCACCGTACCCCAACTTGCAGAACTCTCAGGGAAAGAAATTTCACTCTTATTAGTAATTACGCCATTCGTAGGAACGTCTAAAGAATTCAGTTCCACACGAGAATAGCCAGCAGATGCCAAAGGTTCAGTCGCACCAGAACCATCTACATCAGGGGCCGAAGAACTCAGACCAAGATACACTTTACTTGGCAAACCCGGACTCAGTTTTGTTTGAAAAACATTGCCCATAATACAGTTCAGAAAATATGTAGAAGTCATATCTTACTCTCAACCTCACTTTCATAATATTTTTTGATTGTTCTATTTCAAAAAACTTTCATTGATGTTATGTGTAATTAGCAAGAATCCCTGATTAGGAATTTCTGCTTCTCCATCAACATCTTTGATAGTGATTTGATAAATATATTTTCCGTGTAATCCCAAAGTCTCACGAGGTTCTAAATCAACAGCAGCAACATTTTTCACTTCATTGTCGCCAATAAGGAATTTGAGAGGTTTTGAAATTAACGGATCGCCAGTTTGATCAGAATAATCCACAACAGCAAAGTTACCTGTGCATCCATCCGCATTAAATGGAGCATGGCTCATTGTGAACAAATGCCAATGAAAGGTATTTGACTGGCCTGAAACGAATACTACTTCTGGCATTGTATAAATATCGTGTCTCATAAATCACCCTCCACAGTCCACAGGAAATTCGCAAATAAAATCTAAAATACAACTTCCTGTTACTCGGATTTTGTTCATCCCCCTTTTCAATGGGAACCAGTTAAAATTACAATACTGATATAAATTAGAGTAGGCATTATCAGAAGATTCAATTTTACACAAATCATTATCAACCGAAATTGTCAAGAAATGACTTTGTGGTAATCCAGAGAATTTCAACTCTGAATTACCACAAGATTGATTAACTATTGAAATTGTATTGCTGCCGTTTAATTGAATTTCCATTTTTGGATAATACAACTGATTAATAGTAGAACGACTAATCAGTTGAATATTTGATGTTCCTGAACAAGAATAATGAAAATTCTTAGGAAACATATAGCCATATGGTGAATCGCACGTTACTTTTGCAGTAAACGCCCACGGCAACCATGATAATTGAATAGGTGTCAATTCACTAATTACACAATGATACCGAATCATTTCTAAATCTGGTTGTTCAATTTCCAACCAATGATACTCATTATGTCCAGCAAGCCAATTTGCAACCGCATTAATTTCATAACGATCCAAATACTCGTGCATATTTAACACCTCAGATGGATCAAGGCCAAACACTAAGTTAAATTCCAGCGGACTTTCATATGAACGACCATATAAAAAAGTCCGTCCCTTGGACGGAATCACATCAGTCTGCAATTCACCTGTACTGGCAAAGGGAGTA
>OFFI01000617.1_pt1 | contig 23758 bp, 42 predicted proteins | sample 1521351 | NCBI WGS metagenome assembly OFFI01 (sample SAMEA3504119, study PRJEB24116) | mouse gut metagenome | biome: mouse gut; feature: mouse-associated habitat; material: faeces | place: Denmark | collected 2011
AAGTGACGTTCTACACATCCAGCGAGTTCGAGGAGGCGTTCCGGAACCAGTTGAAGATCCTGAACGAGAAAGCTGGCACGGGATTCAAGGCCTCTGCCAAGGCGACGCAATCACTAATCAACGGCAGATGGCGCGAGGGCTACACGCTCGAAGACTTCAGGGCCGTCATCGACGCGAGGGTATCCGCCTGGAAGAACAACCCCGAAATGAGCGAGTACCTTCGGCCCAGCACCCTCTTCTCCGCCTCTAAATTCGAGGGCTATCTGGAGGCCGCGAAGAAGAAGGGAAAGGCGGTGAGCAACTATGCCAAGTACGACGGATAACGCCCATGTCTGCGAATTCTGCGGCAGGCCCCTTGAGTTCAAAGAGCTTCCAAAGCCCTTTGTGGCTAAAGGAAGGGACGATGGCAGAAAAGGCAAGCCGTTCGGCTTCTACCTTGATTGCCAGTGCGCGGATTCGGTGAGGCACCGCCAGGAGATCGAGAGAGCCGAGGAGGCGAGTCGCAGGGAGGAGGAGCGAGAGGATTTCTACAGGCGTCTGGAGCGAGCTGGCGTGAAGAAGCGTTACGAGAAGGCCGCCCACGAGCTTGAGCCAGAGAACACGCAGAAGGTTCTCGAAGGGAAGTCCCTCTACATATGCGGAGAGTTCGGAACGGGCAAAACGCACCTTGCGAGCGCGATAGCCCGAAAGCTGATCTGGAGGCGCAAGCGCGTGAGGATGCTCACTGGCATCGACATCACCATGATGCTCCAGGCAACCTACGGCTCGTCGGAGAGCGAGGCGGATGTTCTCGCAAGGCTCGCTAATGTGCCCATCCTGATTATCGACGACATGGGAAAGGAGCCGCCGAGCGATTGGGTTCTGTCGCGCCTCTTCGCGGTCATCAACGCCCGCTACGACAAAATGCTTCCTACCATCATCACGACCAACTACGAGAAGAGCGCGTTGGTCGAGCGCATGGGCAAGCACGGAGACCACGACACGGCCGAGGCAATGGTCTCGCGCATCTGCGAAATGTGCGAGCTTATCAAGCTGACTGGCGAGGACAGGAGGCTGTCATGAGCTTCACGCCCCCCGCCTCCCAACTGCGCGGCCTCTCCCTCGATGTCGCTGATCTTTACGGAAAGCCTCATATCGGTGCGCACTACGAGGGCAAATCGATCAAGTCTCACAAGAGGGACGGCGATTCCGCGTGCCTCGTCTGCGGAAAGGTCGTCCAGAGCGTTCATCACGTCCCCCCGCTGTCGAAGGGCCATGAATTCACGTTGAGGACTCCCAACGGCGTCTTCGAGCTAAGGCCGTCGCTGTTCGCCCTATGCGGAAGCGGGACGACTGGATGCCACAACGACTTCCACGGCGGAGCCAGGTTCGTCCCCGAATGGGTATGGCACACCGACGCCGATGCGGAGGCTTGGTGGAGAGGCGAAATACTCCGGAGATTCAAGCCGCACAGCCCGATGCTCTACGCTTTCGGGTTCTGGCGCATCCATGACAGGAAGACGGGAAAGCACATCGAGGTGAACAGGATATGAGGAAGAGAGAATTAACGGCAGAATTAACGGCTCGCCTCGAAGCCGCAAATCAGACCATCGAATTGCTGCGAGCGAAGCTGTGCGGCGACGATCACGAATACGTGAAGGTCGGGGAGAGCGTCTTGAATGCTGGCAACCATGTTGAAATCGAAACCGTCTTTGTTTGCACGCGGTGCGGGAAACGGAAAGTTGGGAGGTGGTAGAAAGATGAACCCTGGGAAACGCTTCGAGCAGAAGTTCAGGGATTCTTTCGAACCCCATGCCTACGTGCTGCGCATCCCAGACAACGTGTATATGTGCGGAAACCGCTTGATGGGAAACGAGAGCGAGGCTGATTTTCTGGTGGTGACGGGCACCGACGCGTATCTGATCGAGTGCAAAGCGACGTGCGGGGAATCGTTACAGTTTCGCAGCGTCAAGGAACATCAGGAGGTATCGCTCGTTGAGTTCGACGACATAGGCGAGCGGTCGCATGGATTCTTGGCCGTGGAGTTCTACGACAAGGAGGGCTATCACAAGCCCCACCGTATGTTCCTGTTGCCTATCGGCGAGTGGATGCGCTATAAGGCCGATTCTGGCCGAAAGTCCATGCCCATCAAGGCGTTCGAGGAAATGGGCGTCGAGCTTGCCTACAAGAAAGGGGCCTATGCGTTCGAAGGGAGGTGGTTCAGATGAGGATGAAGATGACACGCGAGCAGAAGGTTGCGCATCGCTTCCTCTCATCGTTCGACATGGTTGACAGCCGCCTCTCCTCAAGCCTCATCGCGCTGGAGCGGGCCGAATCGGCGCGAAGTTCAATCACTGGCTCCATCGAGGGCATGGGCCTAAGCGGTAGCCAGGGCGACAAGATGTGCAATGCGCTTGTGCGCATTGAAGAGTCCATTGACGACATCAGGAGCCTGTCCGACGTCTATGCAGCCCAGTTCAAAGAAATAGAGGACTTCATCAGCGATGTTCAGCGCATCGATCAGCAGGCTGGCAAAGTGCTTCGACATATCTACATAGACCGCATTTCCGTGAAGGAGGTCGCCGACGAGGACGATATGCAATGCACTAAGAAGACCGTCTACGAGCATTTGAAGCGGGGCCTTGAGATAGCTTTCGCGCTTCTTGCAAAGGAGGTCGAGCCATGTCTATGAGCGACTACGAGATTCGATGCGACCCTGCTGCCGAATGGGACTGGCACTGCGAACGCCAGGAGCAGGCCTACAAGGCTTTTATTGCCGACAAGACCTGTGAGGACTGCGGAAACTGCGATGTTCCAGATGACAGGTTCAAGAACCCTGAGCTGATCGGCTATTGCCGAGTTTGGGGAGAGTTCGTGAGTCTGGACGACACTCCCAAGGAGATAGATTGTGAGAGGTTCTACGAATGAAGATAAACGTTACCAACTTGATCGACGAGTGCCCTCCCTGCAAGGACGCTGCGGTTACCATCGAGCATGACATCAAGACGAACGACCATGGCGAAGAGAAATACGTGAACTTGGTCATGGACTGCGAGCATTCGGGAGTCTGCGCCAAGAAGGGCTGCAACGCCTATAGCGCCATCGCATCCAAGGTTGCCGTATCGCCTATTGAGATCATGGGCCTTGAGGACGCCTTGAGAGGTGCCGTCGAAATGGCGCATATCTCGCGCCCAGGCGAGGAAGAGGAGACCCTTCGGGCCCTCTCCTGTCTGATTCCCGCAGGAATCGGCGTTCATGATGCACAACTCATCGCGCGGAAGCTTGCCTGCTACGGAAATGTTGATACCTGGCTTGACGCCAGAGACGAGAAAAAGGAGTTCGAACATGGCGAAGAATAAGCGCAAGAAGAGCCAAATTTGCAGCAACGGCAACATGATGGTCTATTGCCACTACGATAAGGAGTTGAAGCAGGTTCGAGATTGCTACCCCTGTGCCGAGTGCGACCCTTGCGCGTCGTGCCGAAAGGACGTTTGCCCATTCGCGAAGGAGGTGCGGTAATGCAGAAGGCGAGGAGCTTCTTCACCGCGCTCATTGCAGTGATTCTCTACATCGCAGTGGTCGCTGTCATTGTCCTGCTCTCCGCCGCCCTGTGCAGCTTCCTCCTGAACGTGATCGCGAGGTGCTGGACATGGGCGTAGAGAAATGCGATGCGGCCATCATGCGCACCCTTCTCCGCGACAAGTTCAGCGACACGAGGAGGTATGCGCTTGCCGAGGAGGTTGGCGACAGGACGGGGTATCAGCATCGTCGGCTTGATATGGTCGTCGTTGACGTTTTTCGCTCGAATGGCTACAGCCTTGAGGGCATCGAGATAAAGGTGAGCAAAGCGGATTTGAGGCGAGAGCTTCAGGACTCGTCCAAACACAACATCTTCTTCGATGATCTTGACTACTACAGCCTCGCGGCTCCGAGCGACATCATAGACAAAGACCTTATCCCGAAGCACTGGGGCATATATGCTGCCAAGTTCAAAGATGGGGAATGGACGCTTAGGACGGTCAGGAAGCCTTGCAGCCTGCATGACATCGGAAGCCCTGGAATAAGCCGCCCGTTCTTCGCCTGCTTGGCGCGTGCGCTGTCCTGCCAGTCCCCGACGGAAAAGATGCTCCACAGCGAACGACAGAAGGGCATACAGGAGGGAATCGAGAAGCAGAAGAGACACGCCGATTATCTGCTCCGCGAGGCAGAGAGCAACTTCGAGGAGCTGAAAGCGTATCGGAAGCTTTTAGAAGGGTGCAACTTGTGGGGTGCTGATTCCATCGAAAGGGGAATCGAGCGATTCAAGGCGTTCGACGAGGCCAGACTTGATTGGCTTCCATCGAGTCTCGATGATCTGATAAAAACTGCCACGAGGGTGAGGGACAGCTTGCCAGAGGCGTTGAGAAAGTGAAGAAAGACCCCACGCAAAGCGGGGTCTTTTCCTTGCAGGTCTATAGGGCCTTTCCGAGGCTCCTGAACAACTGTATGAAATCGTCGTCTCTCATAACCTCATCCGAGAGGAACACTCGGAAGAAGGCATCTTTTCCGTCCTCGTGCGATGCGCAGATGGTCTTCACCGGCTTCCCCATCAGGTAGGCAAGGACGAATGAAGGGCTGTCGAAATCGTACGTTTCCTTGCGGTACAGGGTTTCGCCGTTCGGGGCTACGATTTCTAGTCCTCCATAGAAGTATACCCCCGAGGCTTGCAGGTCTTTGAGCGTTGCCATCATGCAGCCTCCTGGCTCTTGATCATCCATCGCAGGGCAGAGAGGGCATTCGGTGTGAGCTGGCGTTGCCAAGTGCCGTTCTTCGGTGACCATCGGAACCCGTTCCTCTTCAAGACGGCTCTGATGTCATCGTCTGGCTTGCCGTCGAACATGAGCTGTAGCCGCATCAGCTCGACGTTCTCAATCACCATCACGGACTCGCCCATGAACTCTACCTGGCGTTTGGTCGTCTCCCTGCTCTTCTGGGCCTCAAGCTGATCGATTCGCTTCTTGACGGAGCGGATGTTCTGGTTGTTGTTGGAGAGGGAATATGGCGCGAACGGTGCCCGACGCCCCTCCTTGCGAGCCTTGGCGTTCTCCGCCTTCATGGCCTCCTGCCTCTTGGTCAATGTATCAAGCTTGGCGCGTAGCTTCTCGATGGCGTTGTCGTCGTCGCTCTTGATGGTCTCTGCCGAGGTGCCGATCTTGCGTATGCGCTCTTTGAGCGTTTCGATCTTCTCGATCTCCTTGTAGTGGCTGTCCCACGCCTGGTTCTGCTTTCTCTTCTTGGCCACGGGGAAGTTTCCGCCACCAGAAATGAGGATGCTCGGGCACATGGAGTCGATGCGATACTTCTTGTTGTACCACTCGGCCAGTTTCCTTGCGTAGCGGTCGGCCAGCTTATAGGCCTCCTCTGCCCTCTCTGGATTTCGCTTCGCCGCTTCATCTGCGATGCTCCATGCCTCATCGACCTCGCCCTGGTAGTCCGATGCGTCGCTGCGGAACGCGCCCATGTGGTTCATGTTCCAGGCCGTTCGGGCCCGCTCTTCGCTCAGTGGATAGTACGTCTTTTCCATAGAGGGGCCTCCTAGCAGTAAGTCGGGATGGAGTCGTTTTCGCGGATGGGCATGACGACCATCCGCGCCAGTGTTTGCAGGTGCTTGATGTCGCACCAGAATAGGGCTGGCTTCGTGGGGCTTTGCAGGCATATGCGCATAGTATACGCTTGCTTCCCCGCTATGGTGCTGACCAGTTTGCAGGCCTTTTTCAGATACTTGGGGTTCACGGCGACGGCCTCGGTGGTCGTTGGCTCGTGCTCGTCGGGGATGAGCTTTTGCCATTCAGGGAAGCTTCCCTCAACGTCGCGCAACTTTATGATCGCCCTGTGGTATTCCTTGCTCTGCTCAAGGTATTCCGTGGATTCTGCATGGTTGCGCTTGCCAGCGTAAGCCATCATGGTCTCCGTGTCGATGATCAGATAATCGTCCGATTCCTTCAGCTGGTCTGCGAGCGCGCTGGCATCGACGGTAAGCGATGCCTCGCCGTTTCCCTGTCTTTTGCCCTCGATGACGGCAAGCCCATAGGCGTCGGTCGCAACGAGGCGGTACGCGCCTGGGATGAGTTCGATCTTGATGGCTGTGATGATGCGCCTGGGGGAATTCTTGCTAGCCCAGGGGGCGATGGCTCTTACAGCCTTGGGGTTGATAGTTGCTCTCATGGCTCCTCCTAGCAAACGGTCAGCTCGACGATGGAGCTGTCTTCGGGGCTGTTGTGGCTCGACATGATGATGTGCTTATCCAACGCCTCATCGACGGTGACATCGCCCTTGCCGAGTTCCTTCACCTTCGCTATGGTCACGTCGGGGTTGCTGTTGATGTATTCGCGTACTGTCATGGTTCATTCCTCATAAATATGGGGGCTATCGTCAGATAACCCCCCGTTTCGTCATTGATGTAACCTCTGGTTTTGCTAGGCCAGTTGGTAGGCTGGCTTGCCTCCCTCGACCCTGCGCGACCTTACGGCGTCGCGCCCTGCCGCTCTTCCCGCCTCTCGGCTGTGCTCGCTGCCAAAGATCGCCCGCTGGCGACGAGGCTGTTTCAGGCTCATGTTGTTGTAGTAGTCATCGACATCCTTGGGACAGACGAGCATAAGGGCTTGGCATTGTTTTGCCAACTCGTCCTCGACGCCCTGCGTGAAGCCCCGAACGAAGTTCTCGTAGGCGTCCTTGTCTGTGTAGTAACGGTTCTCGTGCTCCTTACCGAGTTTGTTGCCGACGGCGTAAAGGTGCTCGAATACCATCAACGCCGCCTTGGCGTCGCATTCGTAGCCGATGAATGTGATAAAGGTCTTGCGCCTGCTGCTCGTTTCTGTGAAGCGTTGCCGCTGGATTGCTTTGCATCGGAAGTTCTCGGCTACCGTCGCGGCTAGGAAGCCCCGCCATGCCCGCGAATAGCTCTTCTCGGTCGTGGCCTCTATGACCTCCTGCTTGCATTCCTCGCCAAGCTCCCAATCCTCAACGTCGTTCTCGGCGATGAGCTTCTGGGCCTTGAGGGCGAAGGCCACTGCCTCCGCCTCCGTCGCCCCGTTCTCCACCGAATGGGAGAGCAGCTTCTTGATGCGCTCGATGATTTGCTCGCGGTTGCTCATTTCTGGTCTCCTATCTCTATGCAACTTTGGACAGTTCGCAAGGCTCGAAATAGATGTCACGCTCGATGATCTGGATACCTGCCCGTCTGTTCATCTGCTCGAACTCTTCGAGGCTGAAATAGCCAAGCTCGGAGCAGCAACCTTTGACAAGGCCGAAGGCCTGTTTGGTCTCGGGGTCGTATTCGGTCATATACCATTCCCACCCCGTAAGGCCTCCTATAAGGCTGAAATATCGGGCCTGTGCCATTGCCTGCTTTCCCTGGCCGTCCGTTTCGTAGAGTTTCGGAGTCTTCCGCTCTAGCTCTTTGGTCACTAGCTTTTGCATCGTGAAACCCTCCTATATAGGCTCTGTGCTGTTCCTCTTCTGTTTTCAAAGTTCGATCTGTACCGCTTTTCGGTACATGTATACATTAACATAATATGTAAATGTATAAGTGTACATAGGTAAATCTTCACATTTACTACATATGTTTACATTTACATTGAGGTACAATGAGGGTATGGACGTTTTAGACGCGATACAGAAGATGCTCAACGAATCGGGCGAAAGTCAGAATGCTCTTGCAGAGCATCTTGGGCGCACGCGCCAATCCATCAGCAATATGTTCAGGACGAAATCCGATGTTCGTGTTGACACGCTTGCCAGAATGGCCGAATTCATGGGTTATAAGCTAATCCTGAAATCCAAGGATGACATGATAGAGATAGTTCCCAGAAATGACGACGGGAAGTAAAATAGCCCCCGTTTCCGAGGGCTATTTCTAGTGCGTCAATTCTTCTCTCAATGCTTCGCTGGCTTCTCTGATCGCCTTCGATGTCATGTTCAAAGCTTTACCGCTAGCCTGCGCTAGGTTGGTTCCGTCGTCCATGAGGCTATGGAGAAGCATATACATGACGAACGTCAGGTGGGCATGGTCAAGATTGTCGAAGTACTGCCACGCTTTAAGTTTCGTCGAATCTTCCTGCGCGTTAAGAAACTCGTCCATCTCTCGCTCCTTGTTCTAAGGGGCTGCACCAAAATTACTTTTGATACAGCCCCATTTCTGATTACGCTGCTTTCGGCATTTCTGACAAGTCCCAACCTGCCTTGCGGGAGTCAACGAATTCGCCTGTCTCCTCGTTGAGGAAGAAGTAGCGATACTCGCCGAAATAGCATTTCACTTTCAAGGTGCTTGCCTGCTTGTTCGCCTCCACAAGATCATCTTTGAGCTTCTTGACGGCAGACACCAGGGTGATGAAATCGAGGCTCATGGCCTCTCCCGTGTCCACTTGGTAAAGCCAGCAGTCGCAAGCCTGCAACACCTCCGCATCGCTGAAGGCCCTCGGGATGGCCGTCACCTCCTCGTGGTTCATGTAGAGGGCCCATTTTCCCGTCTCGCTGTTCCTGTCGTATCGCTTGGTGGCCATGAACTCGTTGACCACTCGCAGGGCATCGGCCATATCCTTTGACTCCCGCTTGCTCTTGGAAATGAGGCCGTACTTCCGTATTCCCTCAACAATCGCAAGAACCGTGTAATCAGATGTGACAAAGCTAGTAGACATGATGTGTCCTTTCCTTGGCTTTCGCTTTCCGTATGGTGTTGTCAAAGTTCGATCTGTACCGCTTTTCGGTACATGTATACATTAACATAGTATGTAAATGTATAAGTGTACATAGGTAAATCTTCACATTTACTACATATATGCAACTTTTTCGGGAAGGTAACAAAATGTAAAAAGAAATCTGCTATAGTGTAAGAAAGCAATTCAGGCCCGAAGAGGGCTTTTATTTTGCCGAATAGGTAAATATATATATTTACAATCTCCCATGAACCTGCTACCATCTTCCTAGGAGGTTTGCCGATGCCGACAGTCATAAAAGGACAGCCAACAAGCCAAGAGGTTTTGCAGACCCTTGCCGACTTACACGAGCCCGTGGCCCTAGGCTTCTCGTGCGGCAAGGACTCGATAGCCACATGGATAGCCATGCGCGAGTACGGCATAGAGGTCGTTCCCGTGTACTTCTGGCTAGTCCCGGACTTGCAGTTCATCGACGACGAGCTTGCGTACTTCGAGGAGGTCTTCGAGACGCGCATCCACCGTTACCCCAACCCGTCGTTCTACCGCCTCATAAACTCATGCGTAGACCAGCCTCCAGAGCGGTTGCGTGTCATCGAGGCGGCGCACCTCCCCACGCCAGACTACCCCCAGACATGGGATTTGATAACCGATGAGCTTGGCCTTCCTCGCGAGACCTGGAAGGCGGACGGCGTTAGAGCGGCCGACTCCCTCAACCGCCGCAGCTCATTTGTCCAGCACGGCGTCATGAAGCCGCACAGCCGCAAGGTGAGCCCCATAGCCGACTGGCTCAAGCAGGAGGTCATGGACGCCATAGACGGAGCGGGCATCAAGCTCCCGATAGACTATGAGATATTCGGACGCTCCTTCGACGGCATAGACTGCCGATTCACCGAGCCCATGCGCAAGCACCTCCCCGATGACTACGAGAGGTTGCGCCAGTGGTTCCCGCTCATGGAGACCGACCTTATACGGAAGGGGGCAGACCCCGATGGCTTTTAGCTTCGAGAAGAAAAAGAAGAAGGGCGCGGGCTCCAGCCTCGACGACAAGGAAATGGCGAAGCGCATCAAGCAGGAGGAGGCGCGTTACAAGGACGCCGTTGACTCCGAGATATGGTCGTGCCTCTGCTTCAAGACTGAGGAAGACCGAGACGCCTTCCTCGCTAAGACGGGCCTCCCTCGCCGCCGCTTCATTACGGGCGACGAGCTAAGGGAGGCGACAAGGGGCTTCGTTCCAGACGTCAGGAAGCGGGGATTCGCCAGGCATCCGAAGTCCATGGCCAAGACACCCGACCCCCTGGCTGGCGTCGATTACTCCCAGAGCCTGGAGCAGACCTGCATTGACGAGGCCATGGCACTCAAAGCCGCCATGATGGTGGTCAAGCGTCCAGACCCCTGCAACGAGGCCACGGACAGCGACATATGGATATGCGTGGTGTACCCGAACAGGGCCGAGTCCGAGAAGTACCTTGACGATATGAACCTGCGCAAGCACGGGGACAAGTACATCGACGCGAGCGCATGGCTGAAGGAGCTTGCATGATGTTCTGCAAAGAATGCTTCGAGATGTGTCCGCATTACGAGGAGGAGCGATGCTAAGGGCGATGGCGCAGTCGAGGCGCAACTTCTGCCGCCGTAACTGCAAGCTGTGGGATGGCCGCTGCACGGTCGGTGCGGCACCAAGGTGGAAGAGTAAGACCCCGCGAAATGGCGGCGCGTACTTCGTCGGATGGCTCGAATGCGAGCGTGGCGAGAAGCTGGGTGAAAGGCGGTGGTGATGAGAGGACACTTGCGTTTCATGCGTGCCGCCGAATAGCCTGAGCCACATACCAATTCACAGAAAGCGTCCTTTCGGGGGCGTTTTCGTATATAAGGACAAATGTTCGATAGGAAGGAGGACGCCATGCGTGAGCGTATCGCAGGCGCGGCCCGTCGGGTCGCAGGTGCCGTTCGCGGTGCCGCTGGGCGAGTCCGCGCTGCTTTCGGCGCGGGCCGTCGATCTGGCTCCTAGCCAGAGGTGAGACGACAGAAGGGAGGAGCGATGGCCAAGAAAGAGAAGCCAGACCTTCCATCGGAGTTCGACTTCTGCCCCGCCACCAGACGGTGGTTCGAGACCTGGCGTTCCTCCCGAGTCACAGACCACTGGGACGACCGCCAATGGCAGTACATGTTCGATACGGCGATTGTCCACTCGCTCGTATGGGGCAGCTTCGACTTCCACTGGCTGGGCGAGCTTCGTACGAGGGAGACCCAGATGGGTCTCGTATACGACGACTAGGGCTGCGGCAACGCAGCTCTTTCTATAGGAGGGCGCATGGTCACGCGCGAAGAAATGGTGCAGATCGCACTCAGGCACTCCCATAGAAGCGTGGGCCGAGCCTTCTGCAAGGCCCTGGGGGTGCTTCATCTGATCAGGAGACCGAGAGAAGCGGTCGCCTGCGAGAGGGAACGCCTGGACGGCCTTATGGAGTGCTTCATGAACAAGGTGAACCCCAATGACATCCGATTCCGAAGGGAGGTGTGAGAGCGTGGCGAACGAGAAGAACTTGAAGACGCCAACCGCGAAAGAAGCACGAGAGCGGGGCAAAAAGGGCGGGCAGGCGTCGGCCAAGAAGCGCAAGGAGCGCAAGCAGATGCAGGAGATCGCGAAAATCGTCCTGGATATGCCCGTGGAGCCTGGAGAGGTCACGGATTTGGAGGGCATCACATTCGAGGACTACCCCGATGTGAACCTGACCATCGGCGAGCTTTCCGTGCTCGCTATTGCGAAGAAGGCCAAGAAGGGCGATGTAGCCGCCCTCACCTTCCTGCGCGACACCGCTGGGGAGAAGCCAGCCGAGAAGGTTGAGGTCAGCGGGGACGTGGCAGCGGCCACAGAGGACATCAAGGAGATGATTGCGGCCGCAAAGAAGAAGGGCAATGGCTGATGAGCGTCAAGACCTCATCGACTTCATCTACGACTGCCCCAAGGACATAGCGGTATCGATCGGATACGACAAGCTGACCGAACTCCACAACGAATGGATTAAGGATATGGTCTTCGGAGAGGGAGACCGAACGCTGCAAGCGCATCGAGGCTCGTTCAAGACCACGTGCCTGTCAATCGCCTTCGCGTTCATCCTGGTGCTGTTCCCATGGGAGCGCATCATCTTCCTGCGAAAGACCGACACGGATGTTGCGGAGGTTCTTTCGGCAACGGTGTCAGTCCTCAACTCCGCGTACTTCCAGTCGATTGTGCAGCAGCTCTACGGGGTGGAGCTTGTGATGGAGAGGTCTACGCAAAGCGAGGTCTCCACCAACCTTCGCCAGGGCGTGTCTGGGGCGAGCCAGCTCCTGGGCCTTGGCTGCGGCGGCTCCCTGACGGGCAAGCACGCCGACCGCATCTTCACCGACGACATCATCAACGTCAAAGACCGCGTTTCCGCTGCCGAGCGGAACCGAATCAAGCTCATCTACCAGGAGTTGCAGAACATCCGAAACAGAGGCGGGCGCATCTTCAACACTGGCACTCCCTGGCACAAGGACGATGCGTTCCAACTGATGCCCAACATCGTGCGGTACGACTGCTACAGCACGGGGCTCATCACGCGAGATGAGCTTGCGGCCATCGAGGCATCCATGAGCGTTTCGCTCTTCGCCGCCAACTACAAATTGAAGCACATCGCCGACGAGGAGGCAATGTTCAAGGAGCCCCGCTACTTCAACGACCCGAAGCTTCTCCATGACGGCATCGGACACATCGACGCCGCCTATGGAGGCGCGGACGGCACGGCATTCACCGCCCTGGCCTTCCGTGACGGCACCTGGTACGCCTTCGTGAGGCTATGGCCTGGGAGGCACGTTGACGACTGCCTGGACGAAATCCTGAAGCTCTGCAAGGAGCTTCGCATCGGAACCATCTACAGCGAGAAGAACGCCGACAAGGGCTATCTGCGCAAGGCCATCATCAAGAGGGGCCACCCTGCGAGGGGCTACACCGAGGACACAAACAAGTACATGAAGGTTACCACGGAGCTTCGCCCGCGATGGGCGGACATTCGATTCCTGGACTCCGACGCCTACCCGCTCGATGCGGATGCCGTCAACGAAATTCTTGACTACAACGAGAACGCCGCGCACGACGACATGGCCGACTCCCTGGCCTCAGCGCTGCGGCAGTACAGCAACCAACCGAGCATCAAGGGATTCAGAGAGGGGGTTTAGCATGAGCCACGAGTTCCATTCCTTCTACTACGATCAGATGGGCGATGAGCCCGTCACGGACGATTTCGTGGTGCCCGTGGGCACTGAGCTGACCGAGAAGCTGTTGCAGGAGCTTATCGACGAGCATAAGGACAAGCACCTTCCGCGACTCCAATACCTTGCCGCTGCATACAAGACGCACTATGAGATTTTCGGTCGCGACAAGAAGCCGGACTACAAGCCCGACAACCGCCTTGCGGCAGACATGGCCTACGACATCACAGAGACATTCGAGGGCTACTTCATCGGCATCCCCGTTGACATCAAGATCGACGGCGAAAGCGGCGATGCCCAGAAGGCCGAGTACTTGAAGACCTACTACCGCCGAAACCACCAGGAGGACACGGACGCGGAGCTGTCCAAGATGGCGTCCAAGTTCGGATACTCCTATGAAATGTTCTACCAGGACGACGAGGGCAAGCCCCGCAGCGTCGCGGTGTCGCCCCTGACATCGTTCATGGTCTACGACGATTCGGTGTTGAAGCGTCCGCTCTTCTTCGTGCGCTACAGCTACGACGAGGAGGGGCGCATAGTGGGGAGCTATTCGGACTCTCAGTACGTCATCAAGTTCGATGACAAGAGCGGAGCAATGGAGTTCGTTGACATCGACGAGCATTACTTCCATGCGGTGCCCGCCGTCTGCTTCATGCAGAACATCGAGAAGCGCGGCCTGTATGAGGGCGTGCTCAACCTCATCGAGGCATACAACCGAGTGCTTTCGGAGAAGGCCAACGACGTGGAGTATTTCAGCGATGCCTACATGGTCATCGAGGGAATGGAGCTGCCAGACGACTTCAAGAAGGATTTGAAGGAATACAAGCTCATCAACCTCTACAACAACAACGGCGAGGTTCCCACCAAGGCGTACTTCATGCCGAAGCCCGACGCCGACGGCGAGCAGGAGAACCTTATCAACCGTCTGGAAATGCTCATCTTCAAGATGGCCATGGTGCCCGACATCACGGACGAGTCGTTCAGCACGGCGTCTGGCACGGCCCTGAAGATGCGGCTGATGCCTATGAGCAATCTGGCCCGCAACAAGGAGCGCAAGTTCGTCTACGGCATCCAGGAGCGTTTGAAGCTGCTCGCCAACTACCCAGACAAGCCCTTCACTGGCGACGACTGGGAGCGCGTTGAGATCGTCATGCACCGCAATATGCCAGAAGACCTCGCGTCAGAGGCGGACGTTGCCAGTCGCCTCTCGGGCATCGTGTCCGAGGAGACGCAGCTTTCAGTGCTTTCCTGCGTCGATGACGCCAAGAGCGAGATCGAGCGCAAGAACGCGGAAAAGGAGGCCCGCGTCCAGGTGGTGACCGACGGTCTGCCGACCAACCGTACGGAGAAGAAGCGCGAGCCGACTATGTACGAGATCACCTCAATCCTCAACCAGAGGAAGAGGGGGCAGCTGACCCGAAACAACGCCATCGAAATGATGAAGCGCATCGGCGTCGATGAAGATGACGCCATCAGGTACCTGAACGACAAGGATGAAGGAGAATAACTATGTTCGCCACCTACAACGCAACTGCGCCAGGGAAGACGCTAAACATCCGAGAGGCACCTGGCGGTGCCGTCATCGACAAGCTTGCCGACGGTAAGACCGTTCCCGTTGATGTCATCGAGCGCGGCTGGTGCAAGCTGGATGACGGCTATGCAGATGCCCGCTTCCTGACCATCACCGCCGAGCCGCCCGCTGACGAGTCCGAAGCCGACGACGACAACGCCACGGCTGAAACGGGGGGTTCAGAGAATACCAAAACGGGGGGTTCCGACGAGAACGCCGACAACGACACGGCGAACGACGGAAACACCGATGTCGAAGACGGTAACGACGACAACCAGACCGCCGAGCCGCCCGCTGACGAGTCCGACGAGCTTTACAAGATGACAAACCCGCAGCTATATGACCTTGCGAAGAACAGCGGCATCAATGTCAAGGCTGGCATGAACAAGAATGCACTCGTTGCCGCCATCCTGGCAGGGGCAAATGACTAGGGACGCCGACTACTGGGCGGCGCGTCGCGCTGAGCTTCTTGGGCAGATGGAGAGCGACGAGGCCGCGTTGCAGGCCAAGCTGTCCAAGCTCTACGAGAACCAGGTTGTCCAACTGGAGCGCGAGATAGCGGCCTATTACCAGGAGTACGGCGAGAAGAACGTAATCGAGTACCGAAAGCTCATGGTGAGCCTGTCCGATAAGGACAAAGCGATGCTCATCGAGCGCATGGACGAGTTCGCTGAGAAATATCCGCAGTATGCCCACCTGATGCCCGTGCGCGAGAGCATCTACAAGCTCAACGAGCTGGAGGGCATCCAGACCTCGATCAGATTGCAGCAGTTGGAGATAGGGGCGATAGAGCAGAGCGAGCTTGACGCCCATTTCAGGAAGCAGGCGCAGAGGGCGGCGAATCTTGCCGCCGAGGAGCTTGGCTTCGGCTCAAACTTCTACGGAATCGACGCCACCGTGGTGACCGATACTGTGGGAGCGGCCTGGGCCAAGGGGAAAGCGTTCAGCCAGACCATCTGGGACAACCGCGAGAAGCTTGCGGCGTACCTCAATGACGACTTCGCGCAGCTCGTAGCTCGCGGCGTCTCATACGACAAGGTTGCCAAGTCCATGGGGGAGAAGTTCGCTTCTGTCGCGAGCAACGACATCAGGCGGCTCATCTACACCGAGGGCACGTTCCTGTTCAACGAGGCGCAGGCGCAGGTGCACCAGACCGATTTCGATTACTACGCGCTATCCTGCGCCGACTCCCGCGCCTGCCAGATATGCAAGGACTTGCAAGCCGAGCAGCATTTGAATCCCGCGAGGTTCGAAGACCGCGCACCTGGCATCAACTTCCCGCCCATGCACCCATGGTGCCGATGCTCCTACACGGTAGAGGTCGGAGACTGGGAGGCGTGGATTGACCGTTATGTTGAACAGCGCGGCGGCGACAGGGCATCTATCCGAGACCCCTACAGGAAGGCCAAGGACGATGCGGGCGTGGTCAACCTTAAACTGCACCTGGAGCGCGACAAGAGCGTGTTCGAGGATGCTCTCGCCACCGCTAAGAGGAACAACAAGAACGGCGGCTCGGTCGATTGGCACGCGGCCTCCGAAATGGCCGATTGGGACACCTACCTGTCGGACGACATGATGGTGGGCGTCGCAGTCAAGGAGGACGCGGACATCACCTGCGTTTTCAAGAACGACAAGAGCAAGTACAGGGGGGCCGTAACCGACCTGATTCTGATGGCTCGTGAACGCGGCGGTGTGAAGATGGACTGCTACGGAAAGTTCCTCGTGAACAGCTACGAGAAATGCGGCTACGAGGTCGTTGCCCGTGTCCCCTTCAATGCCGAGTACGTTGACGACCCTCTGCTTCTGCTGGAGCAGCCAGACGTGTACTTTTTGAAGAAGACAAGCGATTCTATCGATGAAGTCATCCGCAAGATCGCCTCCAAGACGTACCACCAGTCCACGCAGGCCGAGCTGGATTCCCTTCCCACATTCGATTACGATGAGGCCTGGAAATATAGGGACAACCTGCTAAAATAGGGGGTGCAATGGAAACAGCAAGGGACATAATGGACAGGCTCAAGAAGAGCTACGCCGACTACCCCGAAGCGTTGGAGCTTATCGACAACAGCTACGAGGAGATAGTCACGATGCCCGACCAGGAGAGGGCGCAGCGGCTCGCCATGAACGCTGAAAGCACCCTGGCCGCTTACTACTAGGCATCGCAACAACGCATCTGCGAAGGCATCCTGCAGGATGCCTTTTCTTTTTGGAGGAGCTAATGAGAAACATCGTCTACATCGGACGCGCTGGCTGCACGTCCTGTACGCGCCTGCGGATGGAGTCAATAGAGCCGTTGAAGGAACTATATCCAGAGAACGTCGAGGTTCACAGCGGATACGACGGAAAGATCGCCGAGATCAACGCCCGCCAGACCATCGACAAGATACCCCTTATCGTCGTCGAGAAGGACGGTGTTGAGGAGTTCCGCTATCACGGGTGGATGAGCCTCAACGACTTGGAGGACATCATCTTGTGCAAGAGGGAAACGCTCACGCTTGAGGAGGTGTTCAAATGAAGTTCATCGACGTCTACGAGCGGTTGCCGAGTCTTTACGTCCGCCTTGTCCACAGCAAGAAGAAGCTTCGCAGGGCACTTCGCCATCTAGGCATGAACGACGAGGCCACCGACGCCGATGCCACGACCTTCTATAAGGAAGGCGATGCGACGTTCATTGTCTACATGAACAAGAATGCCCTGCATCATGACGCCACAGAGGACATAGGCCTTCTTGCCCATGAGGCAACCCATGTGGCGCAGGGCTACTTCCGCGCAATAGGCGAGGAGTTTCCCAGCGATGAGTTCTACGCCTACACCGTTCAGGCCGTAACTCAAGAACTATGCCTGTCTCATTTCGAGTGGAAGAAGAGGCGGATTGCGAAAAATCTTAGCTGACGGCTAAGAGGCGTTTGGAACCAAGTCACCTGCGGGTGGCTTTTTTCATGCCCTGGTTCAGGGCCGTCCGAGCGTTGATGACGTTAAAAGCCACGGTCGAGCAGGCATGGAACTCGTAAAAAGCACACGGTTCGGGCAGGCGTGGAACCCGTAAAAAGCTACGGACGTGCAGGCATGAGCCACGGTTAAACCTTATGGAAAGGAAGGAAGCCCGATGGACGAAGAGCAGAAGAAGCAGCAGGAGGCCGCAGAGGCGGCAGAGGCCGCGAAGAAGGCGGCAGAAGACGCGGCGAAGAAGGACAACAGCGATGGTGACGCTGGCTCCAACGACGGAAATGACAAGGGCGGAGCCAAGGATGGTAAGACCGACGCCGAGGTTGACGCCATTGTGGAAAAGCGTCTTGCCCGCGAGCGGGCAAAGATGGAGCGTGAGATTCGCCAGCAAATCGCGAACGAGGCCGAAACCAAGCAGACCGAGGCCGAGAAGCTGAAGAGCATGACCGCACTTCAAAGAGCCGAATATGAGGCGGATAAGCTCAAAAAGGAGCTTAAGGAGAAACAAAGCCAGATCGATCTGTCCGAGCAGACCGCAATCGCTCGCAATGAGCTTGCGTCTGCTGGCATCGTCCTCGGCGACAAGCTGCTAGCTATGTTCGTGAGCCCTGAAGCGGAGAAGACCAGCGCGGCCATCGACGAGCTGAAGGAACTCTGGCCGAAGGCGGTCAACGACGCGGTTCAAAAGGAGCTGAAGCGCGACATTCCCGATGCCGCCAAGGCCCCTGGCCAGAAATCGTTCGGTGCGTCCTTCGCGGAGCAGTACACCAAGTCAAAGAACGGAGGGAAGGAATAATGCCTTTCAACAAAGTAGCCGAATACGGCGAGAGCGAGAACATCCTTGATTCTGCGGTCGGCCTGGTCGTGAAGACCCGACAGGCCACGCAGGCTATGGCAACCACCGGCGACGATGGCCGCAAGGTCATCAAGGCTGGAAGCCTCTACACCAATCCCGAAGACGCCAGCGACATCGGCGTTGTCTTCACGGACTACGACATGACCGACTACCCCGCTTACCCCATCGCGGTCGTCGTCGAGGGCCGTCTGAAGAAGGACAAGCTGGCGAGCGCGGCGCAGGCCAAGGCCACCGAGCTTGGCGCAATCGGCGTCCGTCTCGTTTAATCAAAAGGAGGAACATCACAATGCCTACGCTTTCCAATCTCATCGACAACAAGCAGCTCCTGGAATTCTCCCAGCATTTCGGCGTGCAGCGCAGCTACATGGGTAGCCGCCTCTTCCCCGACCAGAAGACGCAGTACATCGAGCAGGAGTACACTCGCGTCTGCGAGAACGGCAACCTGCCGATGATCGCCAAGGTTCATGCTCTCGATACCGAGGCGTATATCGGTAGCCGCGTGCCGTTCGAAAAGGTGAGCATCGAGGAGCTTCTTATCAAGGAGAAGATCAACCTCTCTGAGAGCGTCGCCCGTCTCACCCGTGGCATGGGCATGGAGAACGACGCCCTGCGCCGCTACATCTTCGATGATGTGGCCCGTATGTCGGAGCGTGTTGTCACCCGCGCAGAGCTTGCCAAGATGGATGCAATCTCCAAGGGCAAGTACATCATCACGGAGAATGGTCTGAATCTTTCCGTTGACTACGACGTTCCTGCGGAGAACTACGTGTCCTCCGACTGGAGCGACCCCGCCGCCGACATCCTTGGCGACATCCGCAAGTGGCGTCTCATCGCCATCGCAAAGGGCATGGCCCCTACTATTGCCATCACGTCCGAGGCTGTTCTTACGAACATCATGGGCAACGCTGGCATCCAGAAGGCCATCAAGGGCACCAGCGGTGTCGGCATCCTGCCCACGCTCGATGAAATCAACGCCCTTTTCGGCTCCCAGTTCGGTGGCCTGCGCATCACGACCAACGACGAGAAGTACGGCACCATGGAGACCGTTGACGGCAAGGTTAAGGTCAATCAGAACCGCTTCTTCCCCGAGGATAAGTTCGTGATGACTGCTGCGGGCACCGACGGAACCCTTGGCATCGGTCTGTGGGGCGTCACCCCCGAAGAGCTGGAGCAGGGCGGCGCGTTCGACACCAAGCGCGAGCAGCAGTTCGTCACCTGCACCACCTGGGACACGCCTGACCCCGTCGCCACCTGGACGAAGGCTTCTGGCCTGTTCGTTCCCGTTCTCCCGAACGTCTACGGTCACATCATCGCCACTGTCGGCGGCGATGTCGATGCAGCCAACACTACCGAGGGCTAATGGAGCCTTCGGCTCTCGTCGGGCGCGTCAAGCTGCGCTACCTCGAAGATGAGGATGTGCCCAGCGATGACGTAATCGGCGAAATGCTGCAAACGGTCATCGACCGAATCACCATCCGCATGGAGACCACGGCGGAGCTGCCAGATACGGCTGGCTCCATCGTGGTCGATGCGGCCATGAAGGCTCTAAGGCTGCGAGGCTTCGAGGGCAGCACGTCGGAATCGGCGTCGGATGGAGGTTCCATGTCCAACTCGTTCATCGACGACATCTTGAAGGAGTATTCCGAAGAGCTTGCGTCCTTGAAGCGAACCATGAACCGCAGCGGCATTAAGTTCTTCAAGTGAGGTGAGGACAATGCGTTGGTACAGGGCACTCACCTACAAGCGCGTACAGGTTGGAATCGACGAGACGCGCAATCCCGTGTTCGAGCTGCAAGATACTGGCGAATCAATCCTTGTCAGAACTGCGCTTTACGCACCTACCCACGACGCTACCGACGGCAACCAGTTCGACATGGTTCAACGGACGTTTCTGACCAAATCCAGGCCAGAGCTTCTTCAAGATGTCGTCGCCATCAAGGTTCGGGGCGTCCTCTACGAGGTCGAGAACATGACCCAGGAGGCAACGCCTACAGCCGTGAGGGTTAAGAGGTGCAAAGATGGCCTTTGAGATTATCGACGTTGACGGTCTGGCTAAGGAGCTAGACCGTCTTTCGCATCTGCGCTTTGAAGCGGTCGTCCTAAAGAACATGACGCAAATCTACAACAGGGGGAAGAGCGGCGGCACTCCAGTCGATACTGGCGAGCTTCGCATTTCCCTGACCCAGACGGGGGACACCGTTGGGTACACGAAGGACTATGCGCCCCATGTTGAGTACGGGCACCGCACCAGGGGCGGTGGCTATGTCCAGGGTCAGCACTTCTTGAAGAAGAACGTGGACACGCAGCGTCCAATCTTCGAGGAAGACCTACGAAGAGAGCTAAGGAGGTTTTGATGTACAGGAGACTAAGCATCGCGCAATTCCTCGGCTCGCTTATCGGCTTCATCGAGGAGCGTACTGGCGTCAAGTGCTACGACGACCCAGATAACAAGCCGTCGCCGCTCTACAGCGTCCAGTTAGTGCGCACGCAGCCACAGAACACCAAGACGATGTACATAGACACCTACGAGGTGTGGGTGCATTGCATATCCGAGGCGGTACAGCCCCACTCGAACGCCCCAGTTCTGAATCTTGTTCAGACGTTGGAGGAAGCACTGTCAACCGATTTGCCGCTCCCCGCGCCGTTCAAGCTCTACAGGCAGGAGTACGAAGGTCTCCAGACCTTGAAGAGGGATGAATCTGGAGAAGGCCACGCGGTTCTCGCGTATCGCTTCTTCATTTGCTACGGCTACCGCTGCAAATAACCACTGAAACAGAATAGGAGGGCAAAATGCCTAACGAGAACGAGGGGGGTACCCCCGCTACGACTCCTGCTGCCAACGACCAGCTCTATGGCTGTGATTTCGACATCGAAACGGCCAAGGCTCTCAATGGCAAGTCCATCGTTGCGATGGTGACCAATCAGACTGGCACCAAGATGGTCGCAATCGCGGGCCAGCAGGGTCTTTCCTACAACATGAGTTCCGAGACCACGGAAGCCGCAACCAAGGACGGCTCTAACGGAGGTTGGGCGTTGAAGTTCCATGGCTCCAAATCCTGGGACGCATCCATTGACGGCCTTTACAGCCCCGACGACGAGGCAACCAAGATTGTCGCCAAGGCTCTCGCCAACGACGAATACCTGTGCTTGAAGATTTGCGAGCGCACGGTTTCGGAGGATGGCAAGACCATCACCTACAAGCCCCTTCGCATGGGCATCGCAATCGTCACCTCTGACAACTTCGAGGCACCCAATGACGACAACGCAACCTACTCGATGGACTTCGAGGGCAGCGGCAAGCCGTGGCTCTACGAGACGGCCACCGAGGATGAAATCAAGGCAGCGACGTTCAGCGTTCCCGCCGAGTAGACCAGATAGGAGACACCATGCCTTTTTTCAAGGAAACCGAGGAGCTTGACGAGAGCGTTGAGGTCTTCGATGCCGTTGAGGAGTTCGATGAGGAGGCCGAGGCCCCCACTGGAGACTTCACGATTAACGGCAAGAGCTACATCATCGGCTTCACCAAGAACCGCCTCGAAATGTACGAGCGTTCCAACAAGCCTATTATGGCCTCGTTCATCCAGAACGGCGGTGCCTTCTCCATTTCGGAGTTGAAGAGCCTGCTCGCCTATGGCCTCCGTCTCGAAGACGGGCCTTTCGTGAACCCACGAAAGGGCGTCGATATGGCATCTGACCTCATCGAAAAGAACGGCTACCTTGCCGTCTACGAGCGCGTGACAGAAGCCCTGGAGCGCGATTGCGGTTTTTTATTCAAGGGGGCAAACAGCGAAGCCTAGAGCGTTATGCAGCCCTCCAGTCGCTAACTGACTACGACTACTACAACACGGTAGAGAAGCTGCCAGAAGAAAAGCAGAAGGCGAGGTTCTTTCAGAACGAAATGGACTTCGCCTTTTTTGCTGCCCAGCTTGGGTGGTCTCGTAGCGATTGGGAACAGACGACCGCTGTGGAACGGATGTTTATTCGCAAGGAACTGGAGAAGAAGACGGTCGAGCAATCGAACCTGCTCGTGAACGTCGTGCAGGTGGCCGTGTCAAACGTGCACAACAAGCGCAAGAGAAAGCTGTGGGTGAGGAAGCGCAAGAAGGCCGCTCTCCCCATCTCCAGGAAGGAGATCGGCGCAATTCAGGAACAGCTCAAGAAACAGGCCCCGTGGACGCCTTGGCAGCGAAAGGAGGTGACCAATGGCTGATTACACCCTTAGCGCTAAGGGCACTTACGATGGCTCCAACTTCGATTCTGGAGTAGAGGGCTCGAAGGCGAAGATGGAGTCCTTCATGGAAAAGGCCAAATCCATCGGAAGCAAGGTCGAGAGCTTCGCCAAAGGTGCCGTTGGCGTCATCGGCGGCATCGGCGGCGCTATCGGCTCGATTGCCGCGCAAGGCGGTATGTCCCGAGCATTGAACCTAGAGCAAGCAAAAACGATGTTCAAAGGCCTCAAGCTCGAATGGGATGACTACTACAAGTCGATTGACAACGCCGTAACTGGGACGGCCTTTTCCCTCGATTCGGCAGCTCTGGTTGCGGCGAACCTCGCGGCATCGGGCATTGCGGCTGGCGCTGATATGGACAGGGCCTTGAGGGGAGTCGTCGGCACAGCTGCCACATTCGGAGGCGAGCTTGGAGACATTGGCAGTATTTTCCAGAAGGTCGCCGCACAAGGCAAGGTTTCGGGCGAGACCTTGCAGCAGTTTGCAGATCGCGGAGTGAACGTTACCTCGGTTCTTGCCCAGTCGTTGAACAAGACGCAAGAGGAAATCAAGGATATGGTCAAGAAGGGCCAAATCGACTTCGATACGTTCAGCACCGCCATGGAGGCCGCTTTCGGCGACTCAGCCCAAGCGGCGAACGAGACCTTCACGGGCTCCATGAGCAACATGAAGAGCGCGCTGAACCGCATCGGAGCTAAGTTCGCCGAGCCTATCAGGGCGAACGCCATCCCGGTGTTCAACTCCCTGCGAAAGGCGTTGAACGCGGCATCTGGTCGCCTCGACCCGCTGGTCGATAAGTTCACCGAGCTTGCAGACCGACTATCTGGAAGCCTCGCGCCGAAGATAGACGCCTTCACGGCGGCTCTTGAGAGGGGCGATTCGATCATGTCTGCCCTGGAGGAGACCTTCGGCGGCTTCGGCTCCAAGGTAGCTGTGGTGATCGGAGCCATCGCTGGCGTTGGAGCTGCCGCTGGGGCGTTGAGTTCCGTCGCGGCGGTCGTCCCTGGCCTAGGCACGCTCGCTGGCATTCTGTCTGGCGGAGCGGCTTCGGCAAAACTGTTCAGCGGCGCGCTGGGCGTGTTGAAGACGGCCATCGGCGTCATCTCTAGCCCAGCTTTGGCGGTAATCGCCGTAGTCGCTGCCCTGGCGGCTGCGTTCGCCCATCTTATGGCGACGAACGACGAGTTCAGAAACGGAATCATGGCGCAGGTGTCGGCCATCGGCGGGTCTCTCGTGCCTATTCTCCAATCCC
>OFFI01000633.1_pt1 | contig 23457 bp, 26 predicted proteins | sample 1521351 | NCBI WGS metagenome assembly OFFI01 (sample SAMEA3504119, study PRJEB24116) | mouse gut metagenome | biome: mouse gut; feature: mouse-associated habitat; material: faeces | place: Denmark | collected 2011
CCGCCGCCATGTGGAACCTATATAAAGCCAATAGGCGGGGCCTGCCGCTCCTGGGCCTGCCTGCCCGCCTCCTGCATCTGCTGGGAAATGGAGGGTTTCCGCTCCATACGTTTCCCCACAGCCGGGTTGTCCTTGGAGGGCCGCAGCTCATAGTCCGCCATATCCTTTTCCGACAGGGGCCGCGTGTAGGTCAAATGCCCCCAGGCCAGGAACGCGCCGCCCTCCACGGGAACGCGCTGGTCGTAGTTTACGATCTCGTCCGGGTCGTTGTGGGACGGCTTGGGGAATGTACCGATGTCCACAGGCCGCTGGGTGGAGTAATACTTGTAAAGGCCGGGCTCCTCCACCCACGCCACCTTGACGGAAAACTGCTGCTGGTAGTCCTCCACCCGCTCCGTGAGGTCCCGCGCCAGCGCGTCCCGGTCCATGCCGTAGTGCCCCCACTCATATTGCCGTCTGCCGTGTTCGTCGTCATAGCAGGCCCAGGTCACAAAGGGCTCCGGCTCCCTGGGGCACTCCCCCAGGGCGAAGCCCCGGCCATTTTCCAGTATGACGGCCTTTAAGATCGCGTAGCCTTGATTTTTGTCCATATTGATCTCCTCCAAAATGTTGACAGTATGGGGCCAAAACAGGGGCGGGGCGGGAAATGATACGCCCCGCCCCCGTTTGGCGTCTGGAAAGCCTTGAAAACACGGGACTTTTGAGGGCCTAATTGTCAACAGGTCAGCCCCGTTTTTTCCTCATGTGGTCCCGCTGCTGTTTCCTATGGGCGGCCTGGGCGCAGGCGGGGGAACAGTAGCGCCGCCGCCTGCCCAGGAGGGCGGGCCGTCCGCAGAGGGGACAGGTCCGTGTCTCCACGGGTCCGGGGGCGGTCAGGGCGGCCTCCAGGACCGGGTCCAATGGCAGGACCGCCGCCCGGAAGTAGCGGCACAGGGGCCCCGTCCAGGTTTTCCCCAGCATATAACACTCACAGTCCAAAGGCAAGCATCCCACGGCCCGGTCATAATTGGCGCACCACTTCACCACCAGGGCCCGGATCGCCGCCCGCTCCTCGCGGGTGAGCTCCCGCTGGTCCATGCCGTCACCTCCCCTCGCCGGGCCCGGCCCGGCTCCGCAGATACCACCAAAAGGCACAGAACAAAAAAGCCGCCCCCGGCCAGCCGGGTTGGCTGTCCAGGGGCGGCAGGGCAGTGCTATTCGATTAGCACACAGTCTATCAGCTGGCTCACATGGAACCGGGCGGCGTCCTCGCTCTCGAAGCCATCGACGTACAGCTTGTAGCCGTCGCAGCTCCTGACGTAGTAATCCCGGTAGCCCTTTTCCTTGGCCTGCTCCGCGGTTAAGATCCTCGCCTCCACGATGCCGTCGTAGCGATACTTCTGTTCCAGATAAAATGCGAATTCTTCCATTTCTTCCATGCCGGTTGCCTCCTTGTTGTTTGTTAGCAGCAACACTACCACATCTTGCCTGGGATATCCAGTTCTTTTCCCGAACAGCAGGGGGGAGGCGGCATATTTGTGGGTTGTGCTGGGGTGATGGCGGCCTATGCCCGACCGCAACCTCGAAAGGGTTCGAGTCCCTTCCGCGCTTTTGAGGGGCTGGCGGGCCTTGAACGCAATGATTTTGGGCTCGATTTGCATCCTTTTTGCGTAATTTTAAAATCACGCTCTCAATTTTTATAAACCGTCTTATTTTGTTCTGCTTTACTCCAAAACGCGCGAATAAGGCGCAAAAAATCCGCACAAAAGTGCGGATTTTTTGTCTGCATCTTTTTTCTCAATGCAACTTGGCAAAGGTGGCTCGATTTGATACAAATACACACCTTTTTGCATAGGGGGTCAATTCCCCAAAGGGGGTGTGCAAAACCTATCGCGATGTGGAGAGCATAGTTGGTATATGAGGCTTTACTTTTGCCGTTTATGCTTGTTCCAATAACAATAATTGATTTTCAATTCGATGTAGTAATTCGTCAAATCCAACAATTCTCACCGAACGAAGTTCATTTCGATAAGAGTCAAAGGCTTTGCGTTCTTGTGGATCGAGCGCCCCGACATTTCCGATGAGTAGAATACACTCGATGTTATTTGCTTCAAATCGTTCGCCTGACAGCAGAAGGTTGGCATATGATTGATATAATGTTTGCCTTTGTAAAAGTAGCTGATTTATGCCACCACTCAGTTCATCGCTTAGAGAATACGTTTGCCGGTAGTTTCTACCCAACAAGGGTTTCACGGGACTTTTAATCTCAATGATTGCTATGTTATCGGTAATATCATTTTTGTAAATTAAATCTGTATATTGCCCTCCTTGATTATCCAGTCCTTTTCCTCCTACATACCGTCGATTTTCAAAAAACATAACTGGCGCATGAAATAATTGGGCCAATATCCACGCATTCTTTGCGAAGAATTGCTGCCAAAAAGCAGTTTCCCCATCATTATCCATGTTAGCGGCCATTTCTTCTTTAACTCTGCGTAAATTCTCAATATTTAAAGCTACATTCAACGCATTAAGATCAATTTGTGCCATTGCTTCATATAAATCCTCTTTGCTCTCAAGGAGATGGCGGATACGCTCAATGCGCTCGTCTTTTTCTATATAGGTTACTTCCTCATAAGGATTTGTCATTTTCCCGCTTAAAAGCCGATAGTAATCAAAGAGACCTTTACCCAAGGCATATGTTTCTTCAGTATCAAAAGCGATTTCAACCATTTCATTGGATTTGATACTCCTTCTGCTAAACTTCTCAGGCTCACTAAATGAAGGTCCATCTTTTACAGTCTTTTTGATGATTAGAGTCCCTTTCAAATTCTTTTTCAAATTTCCGTGATTATCAACCTGCTTTACTGCAAATGTAGTTTCTGTCCGTTCTGTTTGGCTTAGCTTAATTGGAGTCACTATGGATGTTTTATAGCTTTCAGGTGTAACTGTCACTTCACTCATATGTGTTCCCCCCTGCGCTTGTTGAATATTCCTAATTATACCATAGACACAAAGGAAAGTATAGTGAACACACAAGAAATTATTCTACGCAGATAATCAAATTTAGGGAATGTAAAGCCAAAATCAGAAGATTTTATACCAGCGCAGCAGGTCGCCGCGCCCTTCCTCCTCCAGCCGCTCCACCGCATAGCGGAGCCATTCCTCCGGTGTAGGAATTTCCCCGGCGCGTGGTATGCGCTCCCATGACGCTCGTTTCTCCGGGTCAGGGTCGTTCATCCCAGCTTCAATACGGGCTGCGATGATGGCCCGCATTTCTTCTACTGTGATATTCCTCTCCTGCGCCCAGCGTTCAAAAAGTGTTTTAGACTTTTCCATGACGACCTCCTGTTTTTATCAGTATCCCCAGGCCAGGGCCAATAAAATGCTATGACCTTTTTGGGCCTTGTGCTATCTACCTATCGTGCCTATTATAGCACCATTTTGGGAATTATAATAGTTACAGATAGGCAGGTGATGGTGTGGACGCACAAGGCCGGATCAAAGGCATGATGGTGGAGCGCGGCTGGACGGAATACCGGCTGGCAAAAGAATCGGGTCTGTCCCACTCCACTGTTACAAATATGTTCAAAAGGAACAACGCTCCCACGCTACCGACCTTGGAGGCGGTGTGTACGGCGTTCGGTATTACTCTGGCACAATTCTTCGCCGAAGGGAACCCGCTGGAGTTGACTGATGAGCAGCAGACGTTGTTCGCCAAATGGACCTCTCTGTCGGACAGGCAGAGGAATCTTCTGCTGGAGCTTATGGACACAATGTAAAAACCCGTTGATCCCATTTTGCGGAATCAACGGGTTTTATGTAATTGCAACTCACCGAGATTTGCTATGCTTCCCCTGATATGTTATAATTTTTAATTAATGATACTTTTATGATTAGAGGGGTAAAACAATGGATGCTCAGAGCAGAGAAAAATTTTGGAACACTTTATGTGCCTTAGATGGCGTCGATGTAAAACAAGATGCCCAAAAACTATCGGAGGTAATACAATACCCAAAGTACCTTTATCGTTTTCGCCCGGTATCATTTAGTTCTTTGGATGGGCTACAAAGCAATAAACTCTTTTTCTCAAGTGCAGATCACTATGATGACCCATTCGATTCATTTTTACACATTGACATTCCAGAAGTTGAAAATGAAGTAAGAAAAGTTTTTGAAGCGAAATCTTCTTGGGGACCCAGAATCGAGGAATTTTCAAAACTGTTCGGCATTCCCAAGGACAAACTATATGACTTCTTTTCATCCTTGGATATGGAGCAAACTAAAAAGATGACCCTTGAGATTTTTCAACAAATTCCCAACATCGTTCAATCAGAAATGCAATCGATTTGCTTTTCTGAGGACGGCTTTAATGAGCAGCTATGGCTTAAATATGCCGAAAATCACAATGGGTTTGTTTTAGAATATGATTTGACGGACAATGCTGCTTTTCTATGCGGTAAGCAAAGCATATGTGAACAGTGTCATACAAAGGATTTGTCTTACCCCATTTATCCTGTGTATTACTCAACTGAAAAATATAACGCCACAATTTTTGCACGAAATACTGCTGTAGTGAAAGCAAGTTTGTACTTTCCAAAACCGATACAGGATATGATTATATCAGGAGCCCCAACATCGCTATGGGAAAGAGAACGCATTACTTTAATTAAAAAGATGTGTCATGAACATGACCAGGAGTGGAGAATGATTTTTTCAGGCCCATCTGGTGGACGTCCTTATATTTGCTGGCGTCCAAGCAGTGTGACATTAGGTATAAAAATGTCACAGGTGAAGAAGAATTTAGTCTTTACATTGGCGAAGGTTGCTGGGATTCCGCACATCTATGAATGCTATACAGAGAACGGTGAATTAAAAAGGAAAATGCTTGAATGAGAGTATTGGCAGTTGAGTTGCGGCAGATGTTCCAGAAAAACCCAAAAGGGATTCTGGCTGTTTTAGTGTTGGACATATTGGAAATTGCATTTTTATCGTCAAATCCGCTTGTAATCGGGTTGTGCATTGATAGTTTCTTTGAACAAGACTATTTGTGGCTTTGTGTGCTGATAATTTTGCAGGTGGCATTCATTTTAGTCCGTGTTACAAATAAGGTCCTTGATACTCGCGTCTATGAGAAAATCATAGAGGACAAAAGCAATACATACTACGAAAAGGCCCTGCGCACAAATACCAGCAACTCGAAAATCACTTCCAGACTTGATTTAGTTATACAAGTATCAAGTTTTTTTGATGGCTGCTTAGTCCAACTAATTGACATAGCTGTCGGAACTCTGTTCTCGTTAGGGTATTTGTTCTGCATGACCGAATGGCCATTATTCTTGACTGTGCTTTTAACATCTATTTTAGTGCTTGTTTGCACCCAGCGATTTCGTCGGCAAATTATCAGAAATAATAAGCAGTTTCAAGATATGGACGAGGAAAAGGCAGACGTTATTTCAAGTAGGAAAAAAGTGCGTTATAGGATGTTTGCAAAAAGAAATCGGAATTTGCAAGTGCTACACTCCGATTTAGAGGCTAAATCATACCTCATAATTGATGTAATGCAAGCTGGCCTTCTGATTTTTGCAATCATGTATTTGTTTTATGTTGGAAGTTACAGTAGTGGACAGGTATTTTCAATTGTTACTTATGTTATTATGCTCAATGAAAACATTTGTGCATTCAATGAAATTATAATAGAAATTGCAGGTTTAATAGATTCTGTTATCCGACTAAATCCCGAAACTGATGGGTAGTCATGATTTTATGGCAAAAGGTCCCGCCAAGCGATATTGTTTAGCGGAACCTTTTGCCGTAAATTAACCATCAAGTGATACTCCGTTCTGGAAAGTAAACACCAGACGCCCATCGTGGTAGGCCGTGGCTTTCTCAATCACCGCCAGCCAAAGGCCCTCGTCAAATTCGGTGATGGCCTCGGTGTATTCGGAAAGTTCAAACATAAACCCGCCGATGGAATCCGCCTGGGCCAGCCGCTGGGCCTTTTCTTTCTGGAGTGCGTCCAGCTTGACCTTCGCCGCATCGTACCGGGCTACATAGCCATTATAGCGTTCGGTGTACTCCTCTTGGCTCTGGGCGCTTCGGGCGTTCTCTTGGATGCACCGCTGGGTCAGCTCCGTCACTACCGCGATCTCCCGGAGCAGTTCGTCCAGTTCCGCGTCAATGGCGGCGCAATTGGTGAGGTGGTCCTGCATGATGCGGCAATCCTCCAGCAGAGCCTCTTTGCCGTCCAGTAGCTTGTTGAATGCCGTCAAAAACCGAACCTTGATGTCCTCCTCCATTAGATGTGGGGTGCCGCACTTTTTCTCACCGCTGAACTTTTCGTTGCATTGCCAGATGACCCGGCGGTATTTGCTGTTGGAGTGCCAGACCTTGGGCCCATAAAAACTGCCGCAGTCGCCACAGACGATGCGGGAGGCGAAAATGCTGCTGCCGCTGTAGCGGTGGCCCAGCCCCTTCCGCCGTGCGAACTCGGTCTGCACCCTGTCAAATTCCGCTGGATCGATGATGGGCTGGTGGCTCTGCTCGATGTAATACTGCGGGACCTCGCCCTCGTTGACTTTCATTTTCTTATCCAAAAAGTCGATGGTAAATTTTTTTTGCAGGAGTGCCGCCCCTTTGTACTTTTCATTCGTGAGGATGGAGGCCACCGTGGTCGTTCCCCATTTTGACTTCCCGGCAGGGGTGGGGATGCCGTCAGCGGTCAGGGCCTTGGCGATGAGGTAGGGTGTCTTTCCCGCCATGAAAAGGGAAAAGATGCGGCGGACGATTTTCGCCTCCTCCTCAACAATTACGGGAATGTCATCCGGCCCCTTTTCATAGCCAAGGAATTGTTTATAGGGGAGGCTGACCTTGCCGTCAGCGAACCGCTTGCGCTGGCCCCAGGTGACATTCTCCGAAATAGAGCGGCTCTCCTCCTGGGCCAGCGAGGACATGATGGTCAGCAGCAGTTCACCCTTGGAGTCGAAGGTCCAGATGTTTTCTTTCTCGAAATAAACCTCGATGTGGTTCTCCTTCAGCTTGCGGATGGTGGAAAGGCTGTCCACCGTGTTCCGGGCAAAGCGACTCACCGACTTGGTGACGATGAGGTCTATCTTCCCAGCGAGGGCATCGGAAATCATCTGGTTGAATCCATCCCGGTGGCGGGTATTGGTCGCCGAAATGCCCTCGTCCGTATAGACCGCCACAAATTCCCACTCCTGGTTGCTCTTGATGTATCGGGTGTAATAGTCAACCTGCGCCTCGTAGCTGGTGAACTGCTCATCGCTGTCGGTGGAAACGCGGGCGTACCCTGCCACCCAGCGTTTTCCTGCCGCCACCATGGGGGCTTGGCTGTGGAGGTTGATGGTGGCCGGAATGACTGTTACTGCTCTTGCTGCTGGCATGATCTCATCGCCTGTCCTTTCTTCGCAAATTCTCTGGCGGCGGCTTTCATCTCCGGGGTCCAGCTTTCCGCCCTGGAACGGTCTGCCCACCGTTTAACGGTTTGAGTGCCGTCCTTGAACAGAAATACCAGAGTGTTGTTCCCCTCGGCCCTGATAGCCGTTATTTTATCATGGAGGGCCTTTGCGTCAAAGGCGTCCAGCCCCAGCACCTCCGCCGCAGTTTTTTCCAGTGTCCCCTCCGGTATTTGCTTGGAGGGGCAGGCGGCTTTGCCGTAAATATTGAAGGTGCTGCAAATCCAAACCGGGCCGGTGCGGGTCATCTTTCGGCGGTAGCCCTTGCCGCAGGTGCCGCAGACGATCATCGAAGTGAAGGGGTACTTGGCGGGGCCGCGTTTGGTCTTGTTGTGCTTGGCGGAGCGGCGGGCCATCTCCGCCTGCACCGCCTGGTAATCCTCCATGCTGACGATGGCCTCGTGAGTGTTCTCGGCATGGTACATCGGCAGTTCACCACGGTTCGGGAGCGTCTTTTTGGTGATGTGGTTCTCTCTGAATGTGGTCTGGAGGAGCAGATTGCCGGTGTAGGAATAGTTGCCCAGCACCTTCCGCACACAGGAGCGGCCCCATGGGTGTCCGTTGCGCGTGGTCCTGCCCTCGACGTTCAGCTTTTTCATAATGGCCTCGACACCCATGCCGGAGAGGTAGTCGGCGAAGATGCTCCGCACGATTTCGGCCTCCTCCGGCTTGACGATGTAAACACCATTTTCGTACCGATACCCCAGAACTTGACCCGACCAGGGTTTGCCGTCCTCGAAGTTTTTCTTGATGCGCCACTTCTGGTTCTCGCTGGCGGAAAGGCTCTCCTCCTGGGCGTAGGATGCCAGGATGGTGAGCATCAGCTCACCGTCCGCGCTCATGGAGTGGATGTTCTGTTCCTCAAAATAGACATCCACCCCCAGCGATTTCAAATCCCGGACGGTCTGGAGCAGCACCACCGTGTTCCGGGCAAACCGGGAGATCGACTTTGTGATGATGAGGTCGATGTTCCCAGCGCGGCATTCAGTCAGCAGCCGCTGAAACTCGGCACGGTTCTCCTTCGTGCCGGTCAGCGCCTCGTCAGCGTACACCCCGCAGTAGAGCCAGCCGGGGTGGTTCTGGATGAGGCTGTTGTAGTAGCTGACCTGGGCCGAGAGGGAATGGAGCATGGCATCCTTGCCGGAGGACACTCTGGCATAGGCCGCGACCCGTTTCGCTTTCGGTTGGGCAGGGATATTGGCCTCCACCCGTTGAACGATCCTTTCCAAAAAATCACCTCCTTGGTGGTCACATATTCGCTCTAAACCGCAGATTTATCAAGTAATCGTGCGGAAAATGCTATCCAAAGACAGGTCGTACTTTTTGGTCATAATTGTATCGATTTCAAAGTAATCCCTCTCCGAAATAATGCCCTGCCGGAACATAGCGGCGGCAAGGCTCATGGCCGTTTTATAAGCGGTGAGCCGCTCAAAGAAGTCCATCAACTCACCACCTTTCGCCGTGCCTCCGCATAACAGGCGCGGGAGCAGTATTTGCGGTGGTCGTTGCCATAACTGTCGAAAGGCTGGCCGCAGTGAGCGCAGACTAAATGGTAGAAAGCCTTTCGGTTCACCCGCTCCGGGTGGCTATTCCACCAGGCCATACGGCACTTGTCCGAGCAGAACTTCTTCTCCTTCCGATGGGGGAGCTGTTCTACTTTGGCCCCGCATTGCAGGCAAACTTTTTCGTTGAGGGGCGGGTGTCTGCGACAGGTGGATTTGACTGTGTTGACCGAATATCCGGTAATCGCGGCAATGGTCTTATATCCCAATCCCTGACGCCGCAACTCCAGAATCTCACTTGTCTTTTTTGATGCCATAATTACACCTCTTTCTGAGAACTTCTCTCATTATACGGCCACGGCGGAGGGGACAAATTAACCATTGGGAAAACAAAATAGCCCACCAGGGAGAAATCCCCGGTGGGCTTGAACTGTAGGTCAAAATATTGACCGCTGGTTAAATTTTCTGTGCGAAGTCCAGGGAAATCCAGCCAGCGCCGGATTTCAGCCTGCCCCAGCCCTTGGCGGAGCCGGGACCGTCCTTGACCTCGGTGATGGTGAACACCCCAGCCCCGGTAAACTTCCCGGTCTTGGCGGTGTTGGTGCCGGGGCCTGTGCGGATGTTGAGGTCGGTGGCGGTCACCCGCACCTTGAAGGAAACGGCGACAGGAGCCGGAGTCGGAGCAGCCCCGCCAGCGATGGCGAGGATGGCCTTGAGGATGGTGACGATCTTCGCCCCGTATCCCGCGCCGGTGGCCCAGCCCTTGCCCTGGGGATTCTCCTTCTGACCCAGCCACTCCACCACCTCGGCGCAGCCCCGCGCCACATACTTGAACCGGGGGTCGATGCACTCACCCTTCAGCGGCTCGGTGGATGCGTAGGCTTTGAGGTGCTGCACCTGCGCCCGGATGCCGAGCTGGGCCGTGGCGAAGGAATTACCCTTCAGCCCATTGGCGGTGACACCCATACCGCAGAAGTTGTTCTTCTCCAGCGTGACAGCGGAGCCAGCGAAACCGAAGTTCCCGGTCTCCAGACAAGACTGCGCAAAAGCGATGTCACCCCGCACACCCTCCGCCGCCCCCTCGGACAGATAGAGCGGCACCATGTCCAGAACGCTCTGGGCGACCTTCGGATTTTTGGCCTTGATGTAGGCTTTCATCTGCTCCGCAGTAGCTACAGCCGCGCCCATGATCTTCGTGCCGGACACACCGCCGGGGGCAGCGGCCCCACCGCCCATTGCGGCTTTGACCGCCTTGCGGAAGGTGTCCATGGTGTAGGGCAGGCCGAGCTGCGTCCAGAGATGCTCCGGGTCGCCGTGGTTGGAGGCGATGCCCCGCTTGCAGCCCTCCTTGTGACTGACGATGGCCCCGTCCCCCAGAGGGTCGAGGTTGAACTTCTGGCAGAGCATGGCGAACAGTTCCACCGCCGCCTGATAAGTGCGCTTGGCAACGGCCTGGGCGGTGGCTTTGTCGGAGCAGGTGAAGGTGGCCCCGCCCGTGTACCTGATGCAGCCCGGTTCGCACATCTCCACACCGATGTGGGTGTTGTTGCCGCTGGCCCCGCAGTGCCAGCCCCGGTGGTTCCAGGGGAGGCACTGGTACACGGTGCCATCGTTGCCGTCAATGAACGCATGAACACAGGCCCGGTCGTAGCTGGCGCTGTTCCAGTTGCGGACGAATACCAAGGCGCTGGGCTGGGGACAGCCCACGGAGTGGAGCATCAGCCCCTTGACCGTGATCTTCCGGCCAGCGGTGTAGCAGGGGTTTTTGGTGAGGATGGACTCGATCAGCTTCATTCCCCGTCACCGCCCTTCTCCGCCCGGTCGTGGAGCTGCTCCAGCACGTCTTTCAGCTTCTGGGGAACAGGCAGGCCCAAGTGGGCGGCGTTCTCCAGCAGGGACACACCCTCGTTGGACAGGTAGAAGAAGATGATGGCGGTGCGCAGCACCGAGCCGGTGCCAATGACCTGCACATCGAGGATGTTCGCCACCCCCACCAGGAAGAAGATCAGTACCTTCCGGCAGATGCCGCGAAAGCCGACCTCGCTGGATAGCTTCTGGTCGTTGATGGCGCACATGGCCCCGGTGATGTAGTCCACCACTGTGAACACCACCAGGGCGATGAGCAGGCCGTCACAGCCGCCCAGGAAGTAGCCCAGCCAGCCGCCCACGGCGGTGAACACCATCTGGATCGTGTTCCAGAACTCTTTCATGGAAAATCCCTCCGTTTCAAAAATGTGTATAATAAAAGGCCATCCGCCAAGCGGCGGACAGCCCTTCATCCGTTATTCGGTTGTCTTGGCCTTGATGTAGGCCGGGATGCCGTCTTTGGTCAGCACGGGAAGCCACGCGCCCGCGCCGGTGAAATCCATCGTCCCATCGAACAGTAGCTTGCAGACCACGGGGACACCAGCGGTATTGAGCCCGCTGATATACAGCGCGTTCTCGCCGGGGAGATAGGTGATGCACCCATACTTCGCCACCAACCCCAGGAGGCCCATGGTGTCGATGTAGCCCCAGCCGCCGGTGGCCAGCTTGGAGCCGAACAGCAGCCCAGTCCCCACAAAGATGAACCACATGGACTGCTCCGCCACATAGCAGACGGAATCGGTGAACAGCACCGCCCTGGACGGGAGCTTGATGTTGACGTCCCTCCACTCCGGCAGTGTCCCACCGTTGTACCGTCCATGCATCAGCGTGACCTTCCGGTCAACAAGGTCCACGTTATAAAGGTACTCGTTACCGCCACCAGCGGGGAGTGTGATCATCTGCGGAGTATAATTTTCGGCAATGAACTTTTTAAGATACTTACCCCGTGTGTCCTTTTCTATTGCCTCGTTCATGTCAGTGTAGCTTTCGTAGGAGTAGTAGGGGTCACTCTCCGGGGTGCCATAGAGTGACTGAGAGACAGAGGCAATGCTAAACCAGAACTTCATACCGTAAACGTTGTCATCCCGAACACCCAAATAACGGGAAGCATAGATGGCTTCGTTTTGATTTTTCGGAGAGAAACCGAATTTTGCCGCCAGCTTTGCCGAGTAGACATAGTTCATGTTGGTGCTGGCACCGCTACAGTAGCTCTGCTGCTGTTGGGCGGTAGTGGCATATTCTCCTGCTTTCCATGTAATGTAGTAGAAATAGGTGTCGTTAATGGATAGGGACATCATTTTTGTGCCACCCACATCTACCACATAGGGGATCGTGAACTGGGTAGCGGTTTGAGTGACCGAACCGCTCCTATAAGTCGTAACCGCTGTCATTTCAATTGAGGACTCTGAACCAGAGAACGACACCAATTCAAATAGGAGAATCTTTGTCTGAGTACCGCCAATCTGTGTCAGGTACAGACAGCCACCGCAGATGGAGAGATAAACAGGGCTTGCGCTGGATAATGTTTCCGCACCAGAAACAGGGATGGTCTTGGCGGTGCCGGTGGGCGGAATACCGACCAGAAGGTGGGCATCTACCAGATAGGCCCAGATGGAACCGTTGAACACACAGGTATTGGTAATGGCTCCGGCCTTTTCCGCTGTGTAGGCGGTGAGCAGATCGGTCGCGGTCGGATCTTTGTGGTTGAGCAGCGGGAGCAGTTCGGGGTAATCGTCCTCGCTGACAAAGCTGCCGTCACACTTGAGCCAATCCTCGCCAGGGTCCACGGCGCTGTACTTGATGGTGCCGACCGGAGGCGGGAGATTCTCGGCCTTGTGGTTCAGCTCCTCCCGCAGCTCCTGGAGGCCGTCCTCCAGACCGGCGATGCTGGTTTCGGTGTCGGTGAACAGGTCCTTCAGCACATCAATCTCGCCCACCACATCGCGGGCGGTGAACACGCAGGTGCCGTCCTGCACCGTGTCGCCCACCTGGGCGATGCCAGCGTACTCCACAGGCTCCACGGCGGCGGTCATACCAGCAGTGGTGCAGTAGAGCGTCACCCAGCCGGGGGCCTTTTTGCAGGTCACGAAGTCGCCTTTGAAGTATTCGGTAGACCGCTGGAGGGAGCTGGCCCCGCCGCTGCCGGAGGCCCCGGTGATCTTCTCGAAGGTCGGCACCAGGTCGGTGATGCCCGTCCGAGTCACACCGAAGGTAGCCAGCTCCAGGTCGTAGGCGGTGTTGTTGAAGTTCACGTCCTCGTCCCCGGTCAGGTCGGTCAGCACCGAGGCTGTTTCCGTCAGGAGCTGGATCGGCTCGTCCGCGTTGGACAGGTCCATGTGGATGTAGAGCCGCCCCTGAAGGGTGCCGGAGCCGCTGTTGAGGATGACGCCCACCTCGCAGTCGTACACCTCGAAAAACCGCCCCTTGATCATGCCGAAGCCCTGGGACACATGGAGGACGTTGCCTCTGGCGTAGGTCACGTTGCAGCCCTTAAAGATGCCGTTGGTGCCGATGACCGTCTGCTGGATGATGGCATCGTCCAGCGGGGTCACGCTGCCGCCGCGATAGGTTTTCAAAACGATGTTATTGGCCATTGCCGCTCCTCCTTAGAATTTTGGTGAGGTCCAGCCGGACGGTGCCGAACACCAGCTTGGTGTTCTTCCCGCGCTCCCGCCCGGTGAGGATGCTCCGATAGGCCACCCCGTCCGAGATGATCTCCACCTCCTGCCCGAACTCCATCCGCTCCGGCTTCACCAGCCCATCGTCGTTCGCCATGGTCAGTTCGATGAGGTTGGAGTAGGCCAGCCCGGAGAACTTGTCGTGGGCGGCGCGGATGGCGGCGGCATCGAAACTGCTGCCCTCCTCATGCTGCACCGCTTGCAGTTCGCAGACCACCGGGGTGATGCGGTCCCGGTCGTAGGTGTCGTAGCCCAGGTCGGGGTGGAGGTAGTAGGTGCGGGTGGCGGCGTAGTCGGCGCTGTCATACAGAATCAGCTTGTTCACATCGGCGCTGACCTGCTTGATGGTGACGCTTTTCTTGATAATGTTCGGAAGGTCGGCCTCGATGGTGAGGATGCTGTCACTGGCCCGGCCCACCGTCATGTGTATCTCCCGGTTCTGGATATCCAGCGCCGCCTTGACCAGAATGCCGTATTTCTGCATGGCGGGGACGATGACCGAATCCATGAGGTTGACGATGTTGTAATGACCGCCGCTCTCCGCCGGGGTGATGTGCAGGCTCCAGTCAGCGGTGGCGCTGGTGTGGGCCACGGACAGGCCGTGGATGTTTTGGAGCGTGTCCGGATTTTCGATGAAGGTCTCCCGGATACGGTCGCAGATGAACTCCTCCAGCGTCCCCTGGCCCTGGGCGTTCACATCGAACAAGATGCCGGTGTTGAGCAGCTCCACCAAGGGCTTGTAGGAAATGGTCTGGAGCCGCTTGGAACGGTCGGTGCCGTAGCCGATCTCGGTGACCACCCCGGCGTACTCCTCACCGCCCCGGCTGATACGGATGAAGTCCTGCTTTTCAATGCCGGGGAGGGCCAACACAGTGATGGTGTTTTCGTCCGAGGTGAGGTAGTCCTCCTTGTAGGTGACCTCGTTGACATTGGTATTTCCGATCATCGTGAAGTCGGGCCGGAAAATCTCCACACTATACGGTCTCATAGCTGATCTTCCCCTCCACCATCATTTTCACTGTGTTCAGCCCATCATGGGAAACGGAGATGCGGTTGCTCCCATGCTTCAAATGGAAGAACCGCTCCGTGGTAAAATCGCAGAGCTGGTAGCGGTCCGCCACGATATCGTCCGCCGCCCCGCGCTCGGTGATGCTGTACGGGATGCCGGTGGCGTCCACCACCAGCTTGTGGTCCGCCATGATAAGCCCCTCGTAGCGGCCCGTCTCGAACAGTTCATTGTCCACATAGTGCTTCCAGACCGGGTTGAGGCAGGGGCCGAAGATGGTGACCTTGCAGGGGCTGTCCTCGTAGCTGTCGCTCTCGATGACCAGGGTGTTCTGGGACACCTCGGCGTAGGCGTAGCAGTAGGTGTACGGATACACCTTGCCGCCGATGGAGAGGACGCCGCTCTGCCGGGTGACGCTTTTGTAGAACAGCCCGGTGGCGAGGAAGGTGACATCGCACACCAACCCACCGCCGCCCTCCATCAGCTCCCCCTTGGAAAGCTCCGTCAGCCGGACCGGGACCCGATAAATTTCATCGGTCTGGTAGATGAGGGTGAGAGGCACCGCCCGGACGAACCGGGAAAACTCCCGATAGGTCTGGTAGGCGGCGGCACCGCCGAACAGGATGCGGCCCGACATCTCCCCCTGGGAGAACAGTTCCTCCAGGGGGATGAAGTCGGTGCCGACCTGCTCATATTGGGTGCCGTCCTTGAAGCCGAGGCCAGCGATAGAGTGGAAAAAGGACGAGCGGCTGTTCAGGTCCCAGCCGTCCCCCGCGCCATTGGTCAGTCTGAATTTTCGGATCATAGGAAAGACCTCCCCAGCGTTCGGTTCATGCCATCGGACAGTTCGCCCACCAGAGTGCCGGAGTCCAGCACGATCTGGCGGTTGGCCAGCCGGGGCAGGTATTTGGTGACCACCTCGTACATGGCATCCAGCCGCGCGGACGGGCCGGAGCTGTTGTCAGCGGCGGCAGTTTCGGTGTATCTCCCGCTGCCAGTCTTTAGAGCGTCTAAGCTGCCCGCCGCCACAGATACAGTGGGGGCGAGGGCCAAATCGTCCGCCACGCTGTCGATGGCGGCGCGGACGGCTCCCCGGCTCTGCTCAATGCCCCTGGCAAGCCCCGCCATGAAGTCAGGCATCCAGGACTCGTAATCGGTGAGCGGTCCCTCGTCCGGGACGGAGAAGTGAAGGAAGGAGCGGATCGTGTTGCCCACGCTGCACACAGCGTCCTTGACCGCTCCGATGGCCCCCTTGATGCCATTGACGATGCCCATGATGAGGTCGCGGCCCCAGCCCACCGCCTGCTTGCCCAGGCCAAGGATGTGGTCTTTCACGAAGTTGAAGCCGGACTTCACCGCGTCCAGCACCTTCGTCATTGCCGTCCGCACACCATCGGCGAGGCCGTTGAACACACCCGTGACCGCCTCTTTAATGCCATTGACCACGCTGGTGACGGCCTCCTTCAGCGCGTTCCAGGCGTTGACCACAGTTTCCTTCAGCCGGTCCATGATGCCGGAAACGGCCTCCTTGATGGCATTCCAGACCTGGGTCACTGTATCTTTGATGGCGTTGACCACCGTGGTGACAGCGGTTTTGATTGCCTCCCACGCTGCGGTGATGGCGGTTTTCACCGCCTCCATGACCGTCAGCACAGCGGTCTTTATAGCTTCCCATGCAGTGATGATGGCAGTCTTGATGGCCTCCATGACCGTGGTGACCGCTGTCTTGATTGCCTCCCACGCTGTACTCACGGCGGTCTTGATAGCCTCCAGCGCCGTGGAGATGGCAGTTTTGATTGCCTCCCATGCTGTGGTGACAGCAGTTTTGAGGGTCTCCATCGCCGTGGTGACCACGCTCTTGATGGCCTCCCAAGCCCCGGTCACCACCGTTTGAATTGCCTCCAGCGCAGTGGTGAACACACCCTTGATGGCTTCCCAAATGCTGGACAGGAACTCGCGGATACCGTTCCATGCGGCCTGTGCCGTGGTGGAGATAGTTGTCCAGAGGGTGGACAGGAAGGTGGCGATGCCGTTCCAGATGGTCTGTGCAGCTGTGGAAATAGCTGTCCAAAGGGTGGAGAGGAATGTGCTGATACCGTTCCAGACAGCCTCGGCGGTTGCCCGGATACCCTCCCACAGCCCGGAGAAGAACGCGGTGATACCGCTCCAGATGGTCTGGGCGGTGGTCACGATGCCCGTCCACAGGCCGGAGAGGAAGGTACTGATACCATTCCAGACAGTCTCAGCCACCGACCTGATACCTTCCCACAGCCCAGAGAAGAAATCGGTGATGCCTCCCCAGATGGCTTGGGCGGTGGTGACAATACCGGTCCAGAGGCCGGAAAGGAACTCACTGATCGCGCCCCAGACCGCTTGGACCGTGGAGGAAATGGACTCCCACAGCCCGGAGAAGAAGTCGCCGATGCCGCCCCAAATGGTTTGGGCCAGGTTGACGATGGCCTCCCATGCTCCCTGGAAGAAGGAGGACAGCGCCTCCCACACAGCCACCGCAGCGGCCTTGATGTTCTCCCAGAGGTTGATCCAGAACTCCCGGAAGCCCTCGCAGTTGTTCCACAGAGCCACGAAGATGGCAATGAGGGCGGCGACGGCAGCGACCACCAGGCCGATGGGGTTTGCCGCCAATAGCGTGAATAGGCCGGAAACGGCAGTTTTGACCACGGAGATGACCGGGCCGATCTTGGACACCACCGAGAGGATGGCGCCGACCGCAGAGATCACTTTGCCGATGACGATCAACACAGGCCCCACAGCGGCAACGATCAGGCCGATGGTGACGATGGTCTGCTTGGTGCCTTCGTCCAGGCTGTTCAGCCAATCCACAAAGGACTGGATGCCAGCCACAATGTTCTTGATGACTGGCATGAGCAGTTCCCCGATGGAGATGGCAAGGCCCTCCAGAGCCGACTTCAAAATGGTGAGCTGGCCTTGAAGGTTGTCCAGTTGTGTGTCCGCCATCTGCTGGGCCGCTCCGCCGCTCTCGGTGATGGACTGCTGAAGGTTGTCCCAGCTCTCCCCGGTATTGGCGAGGAGGGCGTTGACTGCGGCGAGGTCGGTCTTGTTGAAGATGGTGGCGATGATGTTCGACTTTTCGGCGGCGGTCATGCCGTCCATGCTGGTGTTCAGATCGCCCAGCACATCGTTGAGGGAGCGCATATTTCCCTCGGAGTCGTACACATCCACGCCAAGCTGCTCCATGCAGGCCGCAGCCTTGTCGGTGGGGTTTTGCAGGGACAGAATGACGTTGCGCAAATGCGTACCGCCCTCGGCTCCTTTGATGCCATTGTTGGCGAGGATGCCGAGGGCGGTGTTCAGTTCGGCGGTGCCGCCCTTGACGGACTTCGCCGTAGCGCCGATGGTCAGGATGGCGTCGCCGAGCTGGGCCACCGATGTATTTGTGGTGGACGAGGTCTTTGCCATCTGGTCCACCATGGTGGTGGCCTCGTCTGTCCCCATGCCCAGGGCAGACATGGCGTCCGTCACCATATCGGAGGCCGAGGCCAGGTCGATGCCGCCAGCGGCGGCGAGGTTCAGCACCGTGGGGAGCGTGTCGCACATCTCCTGGGTGTCGTAACCAGCCAAGGCCAGATAGTTCAAAGCCTCGGCGCATTCGCTGGCGGAAAAGGCCGTCTCGCTGCCCATCTGCTTTGCCAGGGCGGAGAGGGTATCCATGGTGTTCACGCTCTCGCCGTTGACCGTGGACATGGCGTCCTTCGTGATGCCCATGGTGGCCTGTACCTGGGACATGGAGGACTCGAAGTTGGCGGCGGTGGCGACAGCGGCGGTGCCGAGGCCCACCACCGGGGCGGTGACCGACTTGGTGAGCGTTTCGCCCACCCCGGACACCTTATCGCCCACGGCCTGGAGTTTGTCGCCCACCTGACCGATTTTTTGAAGAGCGACAGACGAATTTTCCGCCTGCCGCTCCAAATCCTTGAGTTTCTGTTCTGTTTCGATGATCTCCCGCTGGAGGGCGTCATACTGCGATTGGGTGATCTCCCCGTTGGCGAGGGCTTGGTTGGCCTGCTCCGCAGCGGTTTTCAGCGTGGCCAGCTTCTCCTTGGTCTCGGAAACGGCCTCACCCAACAGCCTGTGTTTCTGTGCCAGCAGCTCCGTGTTGCCGGGGTCCAGTTTGAGTAGCTTGTTCACATCCCGGAGGCTGCTCTGGGTGGTGGAGAGGGCCTTGTCCACATCCTTGAGGGCGGTGGTCAGCTTTGTGGTGTCGCCGCCGATCTCCACCGTGATGCCCGCGATCCGTCTTGCACCCATAGGCCATCACCTCCCATCAGAAGCGGTCGAAATCTTCCTGCGTTGCCAGGGTCGCGTATTTGCAGTCATCGTTCAGATGCTCGGCGAAAATGTCGTTGACCATGCCCACCGTCAGCAGGTCGAGGTCCCGGAGGGACAGCCCGACCTGCAAACAGCGGAGCAGGAACAACGGCGTGGTCATTTCCCGGTCAGTCGGGCGAAGTTTTTTTTAGACTGAACATCCGTCTGCACATTCAAGCCCCACAGCTCGATGAGCTGGGGCAGCACCTGGTAGATGGAGAAGGTGTTGAACTGATCCAGCCAGTCCTCCGGGGAATCCGGGACGGCGGCGGGGTCGGCGTGTTTCGCCATGATATAGGCGATGTTCTCGAACATTTCCAAGGAGAACATATCCAGCCCGGAGCTGCCCTCGCTGTTGTCGCCCACGCTCTTTTCCAGAGCGGCGAGGTCTTTGTAGATATCCCGGTGGAACTTCAGCCGGTAGATGCGGGGGATGGCGGCGCTGGCCTTGAATGCCACCTGCTGGCCGTCGATCTCGATGGTGCGTTTGATACCCATAGTTCAGCCCTCCTTACCCTTCACCGCCTGCGGCAGACGGGTCCTCGTCCACAGCCGGGGTGTCGGCGGGCTGGTAGACGCTCTTGTACCAGTTGTTGTAGACGCTGGCCGTGGTGGAATCGCCGGTCTTGGCCTTCACATAGCCGGTGGACAGGGGCCGCGCCTTGACCGTCAGCGTCTCGGTCTGCACCTCCCGGTTCTCCTCGTTGGTCTTGGCGGAGATGGAGGGCCGGGAGGCGGAGCAGTTGTAGAGGACGTGGCGGATCTTCCGCACATCCCCATCGAACTCGAACAGCAGGGCGAACTTGCCCGTCTCGCTGGCGGCGTTCTCCAGCAGGACGCTGTTGGCATCCGTGGTCTCCATGAGGATGTCCCGCCGGAAGGACTCCGGGATGAGGGCCACCTCCAGGTCGCCGTCATAGCCCTGGTTGTTGTTGATGACGTAGTACTCGATGCCGTCCGCATAGAAGCTCTCCGGCTCCCCCTGGGGGTCCAGGGACAGGGACACCGCGCCGGGGAGGGCCACGGGGGTCGCCCAGGTGTACTTCCCATCGTTGTCCTGGGAGAGCGGAGCGTAGTGGACGTTGCAGATATTGAACTTGACCTTGTTGCGCTTATTGGTGCTGCTCATGCAGATACCTCCATTTCATAAAGGACCTCGTACAGCTTTTCGCTGTCGATCCATGTCTCGCCTTTGCCATAAAAAATGCCGCCCTCATCCAGAGCGGCCTCTATCTGTTCCTCCAGCGCCGGGTCCTTCTTGTCGGTGTAGACCTCGATATGGAGGACATCCTGCTTGAAGTAGGCCACCCCATCGGCAGCGAAGTTGTCGGCCTTGGGATAGCGGTACACCAGGAAGGGCGGGTCCGGCCCCTCCCCCTCGGCAAAGTGGTCATAGGCGAAGGGGAACCCCAGCCGTTCCAGTAGAGCGGGAACATCTGATTTATTCATCGCAGCTTCCTTTCCGTGATCTCCAGCAGCTCCTTCTCCGCCAGAGCCTCGCCGGGGGCGATATGGGGGAAGGCTCTCGTCCTGCCGCCGCCCCGCTTGGCGTGGCCGTTCTCCAGCAGATGGGTCAGCCGGTAGTGTTTCGCCGAGTGGACGGTATTGACCAGCGATTGGGCGGTCTCCTCCACCTTGGTGACGGTCCAGCTCTTTTTGTACTTCCCGGTCTTGACCGGGGCGCGGGACTGTATCTCGGCCTTCACGTCCTCGCTGACGGTGCGGACGGCCTCCTTGACCTCGTCCGAGGCCATGGACACATATTCCTCAAGCTGGGCCATGACTGCGCCGGGGAACTGGTCGATGGATACCCTGTCACGAGCCATACTGTCACCGCCTTTCCCGCTGGGCGGTGAGCTTCAGCTTTTCGTGCCGGAACTGCACATCGTCCACCGTAACAATGTTGTAGATACTGCCGCCGAACAGGATGCGGTATTTGGTGCTGTCCAGATCACGGAGCCGCTCACACCAGCGCACCTCGAACACCAGGGTGTCGCTGCCCAGCGTCTGCCCAGCGGCCCCGTACTCTTTCCCGGAGGCGAGGTTGGCGTAGGCGGCGCAGGACCAGTATTCTGGGCTTTGTCATATTATCATTTGAACTAAAAGTTTCCCAATCTGTCGGACTATAGAAATAATCCTTCAATCCGGCAAAGATCGACATTTGTGACGGCCAGATAGCCGTGTGGCGGCAAAGAACCATGGAACAGAGGGCGTTCTAAAGGAGCTTTTCCTGACTTTCGGCCTGAGTTCTTTGCAAAACATACCATAAAGCCCTTGGATATATAGTCCGATAGATATATAATAGGACTATATAAAAGAGGGTTTTATATGGCAGTTCCAGAAGATATCCGTGCAGTCCCAAGACCCTTAAACACCATCGTGGATGACAGTGGCAGGGATGGTCCGAAGCGCTTTGCCGTAAGGCAGAGGGCTTCGTCAAAATATGTGCCTGACGGAAACCCTCAGCCGCGCAACGGCAAGGTCATCGGCCATATCATCGATCACCGCTATAAGATGTAAACCAGTCTGTCGCAAGTCTATAGTCCGACAGATTGGGAAACTTATATTGAACTTATGATGGTTTAACGATAGCCCCAATAAAAGCACGATACCCAATAAATCCACGATAGCCCTGCTTCCAATGCCCCAGAAACGCAAAAAGGCCCATCGCTGGTCTGGAAATTTATCCAGTCAGCGGCGGGCCTTTCCTCAAAAATGTTAGAAAACCAGCTTTTTTCAGCGGTTTTGGGCAAAATCAAAGACGGTTATCCCGATACCCACTGTATCAGAATAACCGTCCTTAGATGGTGCCGGTGGTGGGACTCGAACCCACACGGGGGATTAGCCCAACGGATTTTGAGTCCGTCACGTCTACCAATTCCATCACACCGGCAGGCACGGGAGCTATTATACTACAAATATCTCCTGTGCGCAAGAGCTAACCGCCTTCTTTTTGCGAATTTTCTTCTCCGCACTCCAAATCCAGGTCGGCCACGGTGAGCGCCATCAAATCCTCCTTTTTTGGCGCCTCCATCCCTGCCACCCGGTTGGCCTGACGGGCGATGGCGGTCTCAAACACGTTTCGCACATCCCGGGCGTTTCCAAAATTCTCGTCCCGGCGGTCGTACATCACCTGAAACGCCTCTGCCGCCGCCTTATCCGTCTCCTCGTCCAGCGTATAGCCGTTCTTCTTGCACACCGAGCGGAAAATTTCCGCCAGCTGCCCCCCGTTGTAGTCCTCAAAGTAAAAATATTTGTTAAACCGGCTCTCCAGGCCCGGATTGGCATGGATAAAGTCTCCCATCAGGTCGGTGTATCCCGCCACAATGACAATCAGATCATCCCGGTGGTCCTCCATCCCCTTGAGCAACACCTCAATGGCCTCCCGGCCAAAATCGTTGGCGTTGTCCTGGCTGGCCAGGGCGTAGGCCTCGTCAATGAACAACACCCCGCCCAGGGCCTTGTCAATGGCCTCCTGGGTCTTCAACGCGGTCTGCCCCACAAAGCCCGCCACCAGCCCGGACCGGTCCACCTCCACCAGCTGCCCCTTGGACAGCACCCCGACCACATGGTAAATCTTGGCCAGCAGCCGGGCTACCGTGGTCTTGCCCGTGCCGGGATTGCCCATAAACACCAAGTGCAGGGACATGGGGGGCACCGGCAGCCCCGCCTCCTGGCGCAGCTTGCGCACTTTCACCAGGTTGATAAGCCCCTTCACGTCCTCCTTCACCTTGTCCAGCCCGCACAGCTCATCCAGCTGGGCCAGCAGCTCCTCCAGCGTGGGCTCCGGCTCAGCCGGGGTCTCGTCCTGCTTGCCTGCGGCCTCCGCCTTGGCCGGCGCGGGGGACACCGCCTCATCCTCCGGCTTTCCCGTTTTGACGGGGGCGCCGTCGGTGCGGCGGGCCACAAACTCGTTCACGTCCAGCCCGCTTTTTCCCCCCTTCACCCCGCAGTGGTCGCAGTAGGCGGACAGGGAATCGGCGCAGACATTGACAAACCCCGCCTCCGCCTCGCTCACCTTGCCGTCCACCGCGGCGAATAGCAGCAGCATGAGGGTGAACGTGTCCACGAACCGGCGGCTCTGGCTGCGCCCCAGCTCCAAATCCGCCTGCACCAACCGCCGGAAAAAGTTGGGCAGCACAAAGCCCGCATAGCTCTCCACCGACGAGGCCAGCTCCCAGTACAGCGCCGTGGGCACCGGATTGCCCTTTGCGTAAATGGCGTTGAAATGCTCCACGTGCAGAGGCGTCAGCCCCTGATCGGTGTGCCACACCCCCCGGGCGCACTCCCGCATAAAGGCGTCGGCCTCCCGGCCAAAGGCCACTCGGGCGGCGGGGTCCGCGATCTGGCGGCGAAAGGCGGTCATGGCCTCATCGTATTGTTTGTGTACTGCGGCGGGCGTCATGGGCTGGGACATGGCGGGCACTCTCCTTCTCTATATCGGTTGGGCGGACAATGCCCGCCGTCCGCTCCATTATAATACACACCGGGCCGGCCTGCAAGGGCAAACGTTTACAAAAGCGTTACGGAAATGTCAAGAGTAAATGCGAAAAAAATATAAAATTTTTTGAGCGGGTCAAATCAGGGCGGCGACGCACTCCCTG
>OFFI01000640.1_pt1 | contig 23280 bp, 22 predicted proteins | sample 1521351 | NCBI WGS metagenome assembly OFFI01 (sample SAMEA3504119, study PRJEB24116) | mouse gut metagenome | biome: mouse gut; feature: mouse-associated habitat; material: faeces | place: Denmark | collected 2011
CGCACAATGTGCGATGCTGGCGGCGAAAAATTTGAATTTTTAGATATTTTAGTGCTGGGGACAATCACAGCTCGACCGTGATGAGTACATCCTCAACCGCTACCGGGCCATACAAGCACTTTTGGCTGAGTGAAGGAGATAACCACATACTAGGAAAAGTTTGGAGACCGATACAGCAAATCGTGTTATGTTCTCTATCACTGATGAGGGGTTAACCCTGATTAATGATATTGTCGCTAGTTTTGAGTTTTATTCTGCAAGATACTGTAATGTCAGTACGGCAAAACCACTTCATCAAGCTACCTCTGTAGAAGAACTCAATGCGTTGATTAAGCCAGTGTTTGATGCAATTCAAAGATGTTGCGAAAGGAATATCTTTTTTAAGGATCAATACTTGATGCAGTATCGAATAAGCTTGGATAATCAACTAGACTAAAATCAGTACATCCAAATCCCATGCTACTCCATACATTTTCGTTTCGATACAAATGTGACAAGGAAAATATCAAAGTTGCAACCTTTTTCCACGGTTTTGAAGACGTGGTGGAGCAATCACGCATAAGAATATCGGTGTAACTTGGATTGTCAAGTAACTCCGATAAGACATTAGAGAGAGCACGATAATTATGGTTGACAAACGCATCTAAGTTAATGTAGTTCCGGGGCAAATAATCTAATTCAAAGTCGTCCTTACCAACGGGATCGTCATTTGAGTGAACATTGATAACTCTCCTGTTTTCGACGGAATACTCTGCACACTTCAATAAAATTATCAGCGTAATAATAGTCTGCGTACGACCTGTACTGTGCCATGTGCTCCATTCAATGTTTGAGTCTTCATAATTTACAGGAGAGCTCCGGTTGTAATTATCGAACAAATACTCGTGCATATGATTCCTGAGATCATGCGGTGTTGAATGTTCTTTGACATTTTTGAGGCCGAGAACCGCATTGTAAATTTCCGAGCCAAGTTCATTGCGCTCTGGGCTACTGCCCAAATCAAAAAACTGTTTCCAAATTTTGTCTCTTGTCCAACGTGATTTGGCCATTATGTTATCAACTAAACAGTCAAAACCATTTAGTGACTCATTGAAAAACATGAAAGGTTCTTCAAAGTATGCCCATTTTTGACCTACATCAATGTGAGAGTAGTTGTCAGGATCATGATGAAACCTAATGAGATGACTGATAAACGTAGTTTTTCCACAGCCTGCATACCCCTCAATGACAAACAATTTTGATGATTGTGGAAAATAAATATTTTCGTAAATCCATTTGTCACAGTCAGTGTTATACAGTGTTTGTCTGCCTGCGTTCGCTGAGATCCCCCTAGACACTTGAATGCTCCGATTATCAATTTGGGAATAATCAAGATAAATTCCGCCAGAAATATCCCAAAACATTTCAGGTGTCACGAAGTCTTCGGAACTGTTGCTATACCTAAATAGCTGAGAATTGGGATCGGCTCTTAAATACGCTTTCAAGAGGGTATTGCTTTTATTGATGGGAATGACAGCCATTGTATCAGGACTCCTTGATATTTACAATTCAGGGTTTATGTGATATGTGTTCCCTTTATCTACACGAACGACAATTTTGCGGCGTTCCAGCAAGTCAAATACATTCTCTGCAACAGACAGCTTTACTTTATAAAACTTCCTAATATTATCCACAACGGCATCCTTATCACGATAAGTGCATGCACTGAGAAACTTTTTCTTTTCCATCCACTGGAGCAAATTCAGAGAGAGAAAAAACTGCTTTTCACGCGTAAACAATTCGATTAATGCAATACCAGCACAAAAAGCCGCGTATGCTTGCAGTTTGTCTTTAAGGTGGGAAGGAGCTTTAATGCTTTCCTCAATAAGCAGCTGATCTATATTTTTATCTTCGCCCCAATCGCAGATGGCCTTGACAATAAAACAGGGGATTTTTGCATAGTAAATGCATTCTTTTGCCAGACCGTAGCCCTCCATTTCTCCACCTAATTCTTTCACATTCCCTGTTGATTGCTTGATCTGTTCCTTAACCTTTGCAGAAGAAACGACTGCTTCGCCTGTGCTCATATCGCCTAAAGAAACCTTCACATAAAATTTACGCACTTCGGAAGCAAGGACGAGCGAGGCAGATATTCGACATTCGTTTTCATCGTTGTTACAGAAATCCCGCAATGAAGAATAGATACCGGTAGAGGAGAACTTGTCCTCCAAGCATAAGTTAAAGTTATCGTGTTTAATTGTAAATTTTTCCTTTTTTCGGCCGCCTTTTCCAACCCTTTCCGCTACAAGTTTTTGCCCAATAGACCAAGGATATAGCTTTTTGGGAATAATAACATCGCCAATATCTTGGCTTTCAGTATCCCTTCCGTAACAAATTCCGAAGGAAATTATTGAATTTGGGCGCAACAAGTGGTGATTAGAGATATACCTTACCAAATCGGTGCTTCCGCCTGGAGTGTTTGAACCTGTTTCATAAGCGCGCAGATGCAAAATAACAGAGGAACCCTGATCAAATATGTACGCTTCAGGTGCCCCATAATCGCTGTTCTCAAAAATGGGGAGCGGATGCTTCCTTTTTTTAAGGTTCCCACTACACTGCTTGGAAATAACATAGTTCAACGTGTCACACTCAATTCTGTTAGCGGTTAAAATTACGCAGGAAACTATACTGAATAGGGAGTCGAACCAATTATCCTCGAGCACTTCAATTTGGTTCCTGTGAAACCTGTTGTGATCCAAATCCCTGATGGCGGCGTAACAATACTCCATGAGTTTGCCGGCATCAGAAGACAAAAATTTTTTCATGTAATCGACAATGGGGTGCGGGCTTGTTTCTGTGTGTTTCACCATTTCTACCTCCAATATTGATTTCCTATAGATGCCTAGGTAGCAGTGATTAGTGCGCGGAGCAATGCAGTCTCTACCAATCCCATAGCAGTATAGCCTTAAGATAAAATAGTTTTGCAGTTGCCCCAAAACGGGAGTATCTATCAAATTATTGCTTTTTGTTACAATGTATTACGTCGTAGGCGTCCTTGGTAGCGCAACATTAAACAACTTAACTAGCGTATCAGCCATTGCATTCTTTCTCCGCTTTGTCGATTTCTGACGATTAGTATATCACTAATACGACCGATATTCAATATGTATTTGTAAAAGCTGATAATAGTAGCAATGCCTCAGTATATACCAAGGCTCGATTATTGGCGGTCGATGCCCCCCAGCCCCATCGCATCGTCGCAGCTATATCCAATGCACAAACCGCCGTTGGCGTCTGTTGATATGGCAAAACCACCCTGCAAGGTCCCCAAATTTCTGCTCCATATAGAAAAACAGGCCCAAGACATACTCCAAAGTATACCCTGGGCCTGTTTTTCTAGGTATCCAATTCCTCAGCTTTTTATAATAATTCGACCAAAAAAGCCATGCTTTTTTGGTCGAATTGGTGGAGATAAGCGGGATCGAACCGCTGACCTCTTGAATGCCATTCAAGCGCTCTCCCAGCTGAGCTATACCCCCATGTTCAATTTTCCGTAACTTTTTAGCTGATTTTACTGATAAAATCTTTAATTTCCCATATAGTCTAGGAACAATTTTTGCGAATTCAAAATTTACAAATTACCATGAAACTGGTCTTGCTTTGGGGTCGTTCACCGAATGATGCGGGCTCCCAGCTGAGCTATACCCCCAGATATTTCCAGAAATGGAATTTTAGGGGAACCATTGTTAAGTTGTAGAATTGGGTCGTGGTTTGGTGCTCTTTTGGGGGTAGGCAAGTGCGCTATCCGCGCTCCCAGCTGAGCTATACCCCCAAGCAGAAAAGTGGAACAATTTGATTTTAACCCCCAGCAACAGAACCTCAAGTTCACTCTGCTCTTTGCCGGTTCAGCGCCTTGCCTTAGCGCAAGAGAAATAATAGCAGATACCGCGCAATTTGTCAATACTTTTTTTATTTTATTTTTTCGGCCTCAAAATTCGGCTCTGCCAGAGTACGGACCGACATGGCATTTTCGCCATGCCGGTCCGCCTGTTTCTCCCTCTAACGCTCAGATACTCTGCGCCATCGTTCTCGCTAAAAGCTTCATTTCCACCCGGTTTTCTTCGGTAAGCACCGAACGAATGGTGATTTTCGGCTCCAGAATATTCAGCCCCTTCATACCTTCCAGTTCCGCCATCATTGTCTTCATGGCCGTAGGCCCCCAAGAGCCGTTTTCCATCAGCCCCACCGAGCGGTCCCGGAACCCTTTGGATTTCAGCCGCGCAAGCAGCTGTGCCATAGGCGGGAACACCCCTGCATCGTAGCTGGCCGCGGCCAGCACCAAACCGCTGTATCGGAACGCACCAGCCACAGCTTCCGCCCAGTCCTCCCGAGTCAGGTCGCAGGCAGCTGCCTTCACCCCCTCCGCCTTCAGCATCTCCGTCAGCTCCAGCGCCGCCTTGGCGGTGCCGCCGTGGATGGAGGCATAGGCCACCAATATCCCCCGCTCCTCCGGGACATACCGGCTCCACAAGTCGTACTTCTCCACCGCCAAGGCCACGGCCTCCCCCGTAAGCACCGGGCCGTGGAGTGGGCAAATGGCCTGAATGTCCAGCCCTGCCGCCTTTTTCAGCAGCGCTTGAACCTGCACACCGTACTTGCCCACAATATTAATGTAATACCGCCGGGCCTCATCCACCCACGGGGCGTCTGGATCCGCGTTCCCAAACCGCCCAAAACCGTCGGCGGAAAACAAAACCTTGCCGGCGCTCTCATAGGACACCATCACCTCCGGCCAGTGGACCATGGGTGCCATAAAGAAGGTGAGCGTATGGCCGCCCAGCTCCAGCTTGTCCCCCTCTTTCACCGTGAGGGTGCGGCCGGCAAAATCCTGCCCGGTGAAAGCGGACAGCATGGGAAACGTCTTCGCGTTGCCCACAATCGTCATTTCGGGATATTGTTCCGCCAGCGCCGCGATGCTTCCCGAGTGGTCGGGCTCCATGTGGTGGATAATCAGATAATCCGGTTTTCTGCCCGCCAGCGCCTTTTCCAAGTTGGACCGCCACGCATCCATTACCTGCGCACAACCCTCTACCCCGTCCAGCACCGCAATTTTTTCATCTAAAATCACATAGGAATTATAGCTCATGCCGGCCTGCGTACAATACTGGCCTTCAAACAGAGCCTGCTGAGGGTCATAATGCCCCACCGGCACAATGGCCGAATCCATTTTTGAGATCATGTCGCTTCGCGCCCTCCTTCAAGTTTTCCCCACGATTTTACTATGAATAACTTTTCCCGTCAATGGGCATTTCATCCAGAACACCGGCGGCTTTCCTCCTATTTCACTTGACTTTCCACATCCCCTCTGCTATGATGTAATTATAAAAATGACGTTTAGGAGTTTTTTGTATGAGTTTCAAGATTATCGTTGACAGCTGCTGCGACCTGAGTCCAGAAATTCTCTCCTCCGGCGTTTACCAAAGCATCCCCCTGACCATTCACGTGGGGGAAAATGAATTTCGAGATGACGACACGCTGAACACCGAGCAGTTGGTGGACGCTATGGCCATGTGCCGCGAAGCATCTCATACCGCCTGCCCCGCCCCGGCAGACTATTTGGCCGCCTATGAGGCGGCGGAGGGGGATATCTACGTAGTTACCCTGTCCGCGCTGCTCTCCGGCTCCCACAACAGCGCATGGCAGGCCGCCCAAATCTTCCGGGAAGACCACCCGGAGCGAAACATCCACGTCTTCAACTCCTGTTCCGCCTCTGCGGGAGAAACCCACATCGCGCTCACCCTCACCAAGCTGGCCGGGTCTGGAATCCCCTTCGACCAAGTGGTGGCGGAGATGGAGCGGCGCATTGCCCAGATGAATACCCTGTTTGTGCTGGAAAACCTGGACGTGCTGCGCAAGGCCGGGCGGCTCACCCGGGTGCAGTCCTTGGTCACCGGAGCGCTGCGGGTAAAGCTTGTCATGGGCTCCACCCCCCAGGGGGAGATCATGCGCCACGGCCAGGCCCTGTCCATCAAGCAGGCGCTGAGCAAGCTGTGCGCCATTATGTCCGCCGATGACCGGCACCGGGGACAGCTGTTGTGCATCTCCCACTGCCTCTGCCGGGAGCGGGCGGAATATCTGCGGGCGCTGGCATTCAAGACCTGCGACTTCGCCGACGTGCGCATTGAGGAGACCCGGGGCATCAGCTCCTTCTACGCCAATTCTGGAGGCATCGTGGCGGCGTATTGACCATTTTGCACAGCGGGCGGCTGCGGCGGAAACGCCGCGGCCGTCTTTTTTCGTAAGTCTTAATGATTTCCCCCTTCCCTCGACCACGGAGATATGTTATAATTGCTCTGCTATGCGGCAGAATAGATTGTGGCCGCCCATTTCAACAAGGAAAGACGTGAGCGCTTTGAAGCAATATGACGCGCTAATTATTGGCGCCGGCTATGCCGGCGCGGTATGCGCCCGGCGGTTGGCGGAGGATGGAGATAAAACCGTACTGGTGCTGGAGCGGCGGCCCCACGTGGGCGGCAACGCCTACGACTGCCTGAACAGGGACGGGGTGCTCATTCACCAGTACGGCCCCCATATCTTCCACACCAATGACCGGCGGGTGTTCGACTACCTGTCCCGGTTCACCCAGTGGCGGCGCTATCAGCACAAGGTAATCGCCAACCTGCCCCGGGACAATCCCGAGGTGGTCCCCGCCCGCAAAAAAACAGACGGTCGGATGTTTTTCCCCGTTCCCTTCAACCTGGACTCCATGAAGTCCGCCTTCGGCGCGGAGGAGGGGGCGCGGTTAGGCCAGAAGCTGCTGGACGCCTACCCTGCCCAAAGCCAGGTGACCATTTTGGAGCTGCGGCAGAACCCTGACCCGGAGATCGCCGCCATCGCGGACTACGTGTATGAGCACGTGTTCGTCCACTACACCATGAAGCAGTGGGGCCAGACCCCGGAGGAGATCGACCCGGCCACCACCGCTCGGGTGCCCGTGCGGCTCAACGAGGACGGCCGATATTTCATGGACGCCTATCAGGGGATGCCGTTGGACGGCTACACCCCCATGTTTGAGCGGATGCTGGACCACCCCAACATCACCGTGGAGGCGGGTGTGGACGCGCTGGGGCGGCTGGAGCTGGCGGACGGCGTGGTCAAGCTGGACGGGAAGGCCTTCAACGGCCCCGTGATTTACACCGGACAGGCGGACGAGCTATTTGGCTCCCGCTTTGGCCCCCTGCCGTACCGCACGCTGGACTTCGGGCTTGAGACTCTGAACACGGACTTCTTCCAGGCTATGGGCACGGTGAACTACACCGTGGACCAGGACTACACCCGCATCACCGAGTTCAAGCACCTCACCGGGCAGGAGCTTCCGGGGATTACCACCATCATGAAGGAGTACTCCCGCGCTTACACCGGGGCGGAGGGCGAGATCCCCTATTACGCCATTATCAACCCAGAAAACAACGCGCTGTACGCCAAATATAAGGCGGAGGCGGACAAATACCCCAACCTCCGCCTGCTGGGCCGCCTGGCGGAATATAAATATTATAACATGGACGCCATCGCCGCAAAGGCCCTGGCCCTCACCGACGAGCTGCTCTCCCGCGTGTAGGGGCGCGCACACCCCATATGCACCGCGGGATGGGCGGATATTGTCCGCCCTACAGATGCTCCCCTATCACATATACAAGACAGGAGCGCGATAGAAATGGATAAGCTGATTACCTTCGCCGTCCCATGCTACAATTCCGCAGATTATATGGACCACTGCGTGGAAACCCTGCTCGCCGCCGGCGAGGAGGCGGAAATTATCCTGGTGGACGACGGCTCCACCAAGGACGACACCCCCGCCAAGTGCGATGCGTGGGCGGCCAAGCACCCGGATATCATCCGGGCCATCCACCAGGAAAACGGCGGCCACGGCGAGGGTGTCAACCAGGGCATCCGCCACGCCCGCGGGCTCTATTACAAAGTGGTGGATTCCGACGACTGGCTGGATACGGACGCCTTGGCCCAGGTGATGGCCAAGCTCCGGGAATTTGCCGCCATGCCTGCGCCCGTAGACCTGCTCATCGCCAACTACGTCTATGAGCACGTGGAGGACAATACCCAAAAAGTGATGGGCTACAAGAACGTGTTCCCCGTGGGCGAGATTTTCACCTGGGACTCCATTCACCATTTCCGCACCTCCCAGTACCTGCTCATGCACTCCGTGATCTACCGCACCCAGCTGCTGCGGGACTGCGGGCTGGAGCTGCCCAAGCACACCTTCTACGTGGACAACATTTTTGTCTACCAGCCCCTGCCCTACGTGAAAACCCTCTACTATATGGACCTGAACCTGTACCGCTATTTCATCGGCCGGGCGGATCAGAGCGTCAACGAGGCGGTGATGGCCGGGCGCATTGACCAGCAGGTGCGTGTGACGAAGCAGATGATCGCCGCCCACAGCGTGATGTCCATCAAGGCCACTCAGCCCCGGCTGGGCCGGTATATGCTGAATTATCTGTCCATGATGATGTCCATCTCGTCCATCTTCTCCATCATCGCCAACACCCCCCAGTCCCTGGGTCTGCGCACCGAGCTGTGGGAGTACCTGCGCCAGAAGGACGCCGCCCTTTACCGCCGCTGCCGCTACAAGGCCACCAACCTGGGCACCAACATCCCCGGTTATCAGGGGCGGAAGCTGTCGGTGGGCCTGTACCGCCTGGCCCGAAAAATTTATAAATTCAACTAAAAGGAGAAATGCCGTCATGTCTGTGCACACCATTACCAAGGAAAATTTTGACGAGCTGGTCCTCCAGGCTGAAAAGCCCGTCCTGGTGGACTTCTGGGCCGAATGGTGCGGCCCCTGCCGCATGGTCTCCCCCCTGGTGGACGAGATTGCAAAGGAACGGGACGATGTTCTCGTGGGCAAAATCAACGTGGACGAGCAGGGCGAGCTGGCCATGCGTTTCGGCGTGATGAGCATCCCCACTCTGCTGGTCTTCAAGGGCGGCGAAATCGTCAACAAGGCTGTGGGTGCCCGCCCCAAGGCCGAACTGCTCCAGCTGCTGGATTAAAAGGCTTTTTCGGGCCGTCCCCCAGGGGCGGCCCTTGCTTTTTCAAAAAAAGCTGATATACTGTGTTGTATTGGGGTTTGCGCCGCATAGAATAAAGCGGCAAATCTAAGCAAGCCATGCAGGCAATAGGAGGTTATTCATCTTGCCCGACGACCCGTTATTACCGAAGCTGATTATCCTAATCATTCTCATCCTCATCAACGCCTTTTTCGCCTCGGCAGAGATCGCCGTCATATCTCTGTCCGAAACCAAACTGAAGCGGCAGGCCGAGGAGGGCGACAAAAAGGCCGCCCGGCTGCTGGCTCTCACCCAGGCCCCGGACCACTTTCTGTCCGCCATTCAGATCGCCATCACCCTGGCCGGGTTTCTGTCCTCCGCCTTTGCCGCCGACAGCTTTTCCGACCCCCTGGTGGACTGGCTGGTGACGGACTTGGGCGTGACCGCCCTGCCTCCCGCCACGCTGAACAATCTCATGGTGGTGCTTATCACCCTGATTTTATCCTATTTCAGCCTGGTGCTGGGCGAGCTGGTCCCCAAGCGCATCGCCATGAAGAAGACTGAGGCGGTCGCCCGGTTTACCGTAGGCACAGTATCGGCCGTGGCCGCGCTGTTCCGCCCGGTGATCTGGCTGCTGTCCAAATCCACCAACGGCGTACTGCGCCTGCTGCACATCGACCCCAAGGCCGAGGCGGAGGACGTCAGTGAAGACGAAATCCGTATGATGGTAGACTTGGGAGAGGAGCGCGGCGCCATTGAGGCGTCGGAGAAGGAACTCATCGAAAACATTTTCGAGTTCAACAACACCACCGCCGAGGACGTAATGATCCACCGTACCGACATGGTGCTGCTGTGGGCGGAGGATGGCCCGGACGAGGTGCTGCGCACCATTCAGGAATCCGGCCGGTCCCGTTTCCCCGTTTACCGGGAGGATGCGGACGATATCGTGGGCGTCCTCAACGCCAGGGATTTTCTGCTCAACACCCAGCTGGACTGTCCCCTCCCCTTCTCAGAATTGCTGCGGCCGGCTTACTTTGTGCCGGAATCCGTGCGCACAGACGTGCTCTTCCGGGATATGCAGAGCAAAAAGGTACATATGGCCATTGTAGTGGACGAGTACGGCGGCACCTCCGGCCTGGTGACCATGGAGGATCTGCTGGAGGAAATCGTGGGCAATATCTACGATGAATTCGATCCTTTGGAGGAAAAGGACATCGAGCAGGTGGAGCCGGGGGTGTGGAAGGTGTCCGGCGCCTGTGACTTGGAGCACGTGGCCCAGGCCCTGGAGATGGAGTTCCCCGAGGAGGAGCAGTCCGACACCTTGGGCGGGCTGGTGTTCGCCCAGCTGTCCGTCATCCCCGAGGATGGCGCCCATATCGACGTGGAGGCCTGCGGCCTGCGCATTCAGGTGCAGAGCTTCGCCGACCGCCGGGTGGAGTGGGCGCTGGTGTCCAAAACGGACACCACCCCCGCGGAGACCTCAGAAGCATAAAAAACAGCGCTGTGCGGGTCCGGGATTTCCCGGACCTGCTTTTTTGTGGAAAATCCTTGAACCTTGCAGACAGGTGCGGTATAATGAAGCATAATAAAGGGCGATACGTCCGCGCGGTCGCCCACAGGCGTCATATCCTGTGCGCCGCCTGCGCGGCGGCGCTTCGTGCTTGAGGACGGCCCAAAACCGTCCGCATCATTTTGGAAAGGCGGTGCTCTCTTGAACATATTCGACGTCATGGGCCCCATTATGGTGGGGCCGTCCTCATCCCACACCGCCGGGGCAGTACGTATGGGCTTTGTGGGCCGAAAGCTGCTGGGCTTTCAGCCCGCTCGGGCGGATATCGGACTGCACGGCTCCTTCGCCGCCACCGGCGCCGGACACGGCACCGACAGAGCCATCGTGGCCGGACTGCTGGCCATGAAGCCGGACGATCCCGACATCCCCCACAGCTTCCAGCTGGCCAAGGAGGCCAGAATGCAGGTCAACATCCATACCGTAGACCTGCGGGACGCCCACCCCAACACCGCCGTACTCACCTTGATTGGCGAGCGCGGCCGCACCGTGGTGGTCAACGCCTCCTCCCTGGGAGGCGGCCGCATTCGGGTCAACTCCATCGACGGTATGGCCGCCGCCTTTTCCGGCGACCTGCCCACCCTGGTGGTCCGCAACCAGGACAAGCCCGGCATCGTGTCGGAGGTGAGCTCCTGCCTGGCTCGCCGCGGGATAAACATCGCCAATATGCAGCTCTATCGGGACCGCCGGGAGGGCCTGTCCGTCATGGTGCTGGAGTGCGACCAGACGCTGAGCCCCGAAACCATCAACGATATCCAGCTGCTGGGCGGCGTGGTGCGCTGCATCTATCTGAATTTGGAGGAGGGCTGACCATGTTTGGCTCTGTGAAATCAATGCTCACCGCCTCGGAGAGCGTTCCCCTGTGGCGGGCTGTGCTGGAGGACGACTGCCGGGACCGGGACGCAGACCCCAACGCCAGCCTCGCCCGCATGACACGGCTGTGGCAGGCCATGAAGCAGTCCTTGCTGGATTACGACCCCACCCGCCGCTCCGCCTGCGGCCTGTCCGGCGGGCAGGGCGCGCAGATGGCCACTCTGGCCAACTCCATCTGCGGCCCCTTCATTCAGGAGGTCATCGGCGTAGCCCTCAAGCTGGGGGAGCACAACGCCTGTATGGGCCGCATCGTAGCCGCCCCCACCGCCGGGGCCTGCGGCGTGCTGCCCGCCGTCCTGCTTCCCCTTCAGCGCAAGGACCGGCTCAGCGATGAACAGATGGTGGAGTGTCTGTATGTATCCGCCGGCTTCGGCCAGGTCATCGCCTCCCGCGCCTCCATCTCCGGGGCGGAGGGCGGCTGTCAGGCGGAGGTGGGCTCCGCCTCGGGCATGGCCGCCGCCGCCCTGGTTCACGCCCGGGGCGGCACCAACGAGCAGATGGCCGCCGCCTGCGTCATGGCGCTGCAAAATGTGCTGGGGCTGGTATGCGATCCGGTGGCCGGCTTGGTGGAGGTCCCCTGTGTAAAGCGTAACGTCATGGGCGCGGTGAATGCCATGTCCTGCGCCGACATGGCATTGGCGGGGCTGGACGGGGCCATCCCCTGCGACGAGGTCATCGACGCCATGGGCGCAGTGGGCCGCGCGCTGCCCTCCTCTCTGCGGGAGACCGGCGAGGGTGGACTGGCCGCCACCCCCACCGGCCGGCGGATTGCGGAGCGGCGCTGACCTGTGAAGATATTGGTCTTGGGGGCCGGCGGGCTGGCCGGGTCCGCCATCATGAGGGCGCTTCAGGCCGAGGGACATACCCTATCCGGCACCTGCCGCGCCCCTGCCGGCCATGACGGCAGCACCGCCATGTTCCGCCTTGACCTGAGTGAGCCCCAGTCCATCGTCCCCCTTCTGGAGCAGGTCCGCCCGGACGCGGTGGTATCCTGCCTGCGCGGAAATTTCAACTGCCAGCTGGAAGCCCACGGGCTTATGGCGGATGCGCTGCGCCGGCAGAATGGGGTGCTGGTCTATCTGTCCTCGGCCAACGTATTCGACGGCGACTTGTCCCGCCCCCATTATGAGGGAGACGCTCCCTGCTCGGACAGCACCTACGGGCAGTTCAAAATCGCGTGCGAGCGGCTTCTGCAGGACCGGCTGGAGCAGAACTGCGTCATCCTTCGCCCTCCCGAAATCTGGGGCAGGAGCTGTCCCAGGCTTCACACCCTGCTGGAGCACACCCGGGCAGGCCGTCCCATTCAGACCTACGAAAACCTGTCGGTCAACTACACAACGGACACCCAGCTTGCCCAGTGGACCGCCTTTATTCTGGCGCACGGCTTACGGGGCGTGTTCCACGTGGGGACGCGGGACACCTACGACTACACCGCGTTCCTGGACCAGCTGGCGGAGGGGCTGAGCCTGCCCCAGCCCGTTTACCGCGTGGAGCGGAACGATACCGCGGCCTACCAGGCCGTCCTGCCGGGCCGCAGGGAAATTCCGGAGGACTTCCAGCTGTCTGTTAAAGCTGCCCTCAACTATTTGTCTGAGGGTGCCTGTCATAAAGCGGAAAAAGCAGGCCCGCCGTCATTTGACAGCGGGCCCGCTTTTGATACGCATACCCAGCCGATGTAGGCAAAGTTACAGCCGCTTCAGCTCCTGCATCACCCCGTTGATCATGATGCCTGGTACCCAGCCGGACAAGAAATCCCGCAGCTGTTCCAGCGTCACCGTGCGGGCCGCGCCCTGAAGCGGGTGCTTGGCCAGCATGGGGATGCGCTTTTGAAACACCGCCCGGCTTTTCGGGTTGTCCCACAGCTCCCCCAGCGTGATCTGATTTCCACGCAGTTCCATAAAAATCACCTCCGAAAACATACTATGCGCCAAGGGTATTTGTCTGCCATTGTTTCGTTGACAAAACCGGCATACCGTACAGGAAAGGAGCGCACCATGGCAAAGCGCGAAAGAAAAAAGCCAAAAGGCCACGAATGGCGTCACATCGAAAATAAAAAACTGATTTACACCGTGTATTTTATCCTGCGGCTGTCTGTGGTCCTCATGCTCATCGCTCAGTTCTTCAATCAGAACTATGAAAACGTGCTTTTGTGCGTGCTCACCCTGGTGCTGTTCATGCTGCCCTCCGCCTTTGAGCGGCGGCTGCACATCGACCTGCCGGACACCCTGGAAATCATCATTCTGCTGTTCATCTACGCCGCTGAAATTTTGGGAGAGATTCAGTCCTACTACACCCATTTCCACTACTGGGACACCATGCTCCACACCATGAACGGCTTCTTGTGCGCCGCCATCGGCTTCGCCCTGGTGGACATACTCAACCGGGAGGAAAAGGTGTCCCTCCACCTCTCTCCCTTTTTCATGGCAGTCACCGCCTTCTGCTTTTCCATGACCATCGGCGTGCTGTGGGAGTTCTTTGAGTTCTCCATGGACCAATTCCTTCTGTTCGATATGCAAAAGGACACCGTTTTGAACGCCATTTCCACCGTCAAGCTGGACCCCACAGGCGGCACCACCGCCGTCGTCGTCAAGGGTATCCAGGACGTTATTTTGGTGCTGGACGACGGCTCTCAAATCCCCTTGGGACTGGGAGGCTACCTGGACGTGGGCATTGTGGACACGATGAAGGACCTGTTCGTCAACTTCATCGGCGCCGTGATATTCTCCACCATCGGCTACTTTTATGTGAAGGGCCGCGGCAAAGGAAATTTTGCCACCCGGTTTATCCCCCGCTTTCAGCGCAAGCCCACCGCTCCGCCTGAGCCGCCATCCACCCAGGATGAGGAAGCGCCCCCAACGCAAAACGCTGAATAGCGTCGGGATGGCCTGGGCATACTCCTTCTTGTACTCTTACGAAGGAGGAAATCATTATGTTTAATCAAACCAATCCCAGCATCAAATGCACCGTGAACAGCTGCGCCCACTATAAGGATCAGCGCTGCACCCTGAACGAGATTCAGGTGGGCCACTGCCAGAACAGCGTCTGCAACTGCAAGGAGACCGAGTGCGCGTCCTTCAAACTGGGCGACCACGGCACTTCCTGCGGCTGCCACTAAAAGAAGCGCGAAGAAGCGGTCAGCGAGGGAGCTTGGAGCGGAGCGAGGGCAAAAAACCAGGATTTGCGCAGCAAATCTGTATTTTGCCCGAGACACAGCGAAAGCGACCGAGCGCCCTGACCGCTTCGCAGCGTGATCAGGAAGCGCGACGATAGCCGCGCAGGGAAGCTTGGAGCGGAGCGAGCTTTGCAAATACAGGAATCGCACAGCGATTCTGTTTGTAAAGCGAAACGGAACCAAGCCGCGCGTTACGAACAAGCACAGCGTAACAACAGCTGGAAAACGGGGAAGGGCGCCAGTCCTTCCCCGTTTCTTTATAAATTTCCCCAAAATGCGGCCTGAAACCCCCATCCTTTTGTCTGAGCGGGGAAATTTCCAGGCCGCCAAGCAATTTACATTGACAAACGCGCCGCAAAAAGTTATTATGTCTTTAATACGCTGAATCATACATACGCGCTTTTCCAAAAGCACCGCAGAGCATAGCTCGTCCTGTGTGGGGCGCGGCTGTGCTTTTTTCTCACCAATAAGGAGGTTCTCAATATGCTGATGCGAGGGTCCCAGATCGTGATGGAGTGCCTGCTGGAGCAGGGCGTGGACACGGTGTTCGGCTATCCCGGCGGCACCATTTTAAATATCTACGATGAGTTCGAGCTCCACGGCTACGGTGAAAAGATTCACCACTACCTCACCGCCCATGAGCAGGGCGCTTCCCACGCCGCCGACGGCTACGCCCGGGCCACCGGCAAGGTAGGGGTGTGCTTCGCCACCTCCGGTCCCGGCGCCACCAATCTGGTCACCGGCATTGCCACCGCCTACTACGACTCCTCCCCCGTGGTGTTCATCACCTGCAACGTAAGCGAGAACCTCATCGGCAAGGACTCCTTCCAGGAGGTGGACATTACCGGCATCACCATGCCCATTACCAAATGTAATTTCCTGGTTAAAGACGTAAATGAGCTGGCCGACGTTATTCGGGAGGCCTTTGCCATCGCCCGCTCGGGGCGGCCCGGCCCGGTGCTGGTGGACATCGCCAAAAACGTCACCGCCATCCAGGGAGAGTACGAATACCTTCCTCTGGCCGAGCACGCCAACCACGGCCGGCTGGCCACCCTGCTGCGCCGCTCCAACCGGGATTTGAAAAATCCCGAGCCCAACCGGGAGGACATCGACAAGTTGCTGGAGCTCATCGCCCAGTCCCAGCGCCCCATGGTGCTGGTGGGGGGCGGCGTGATCCGCTCCAAGGGCGCGGTGCCCGAGTTCCGCAAGTTTATGGAGCGGCTGGACGCCCCGGTGGGCTCCACCATCATGGGCGGCGGGGCCTGCCCCGGCAATCACCCGCTGTTCACCGGCATGGTGGGGATGCACGGCTCCCATACCTCCAACATGGCCACCGCCGAGTGCGACCTGCTCATCGCCATCGGCTGCCGGTTTTCTGACCGGGTGGCCACCCACCCCGCCTCCTTCGCCCAAAACGCCAAAATCGTCCACATCGACATCGACCGGGCGGAGATCGACAAAAATGTCCAGACCTACCACCACATCATCGGGGACGCCCGGCGGGTGCTGGAGCTGCTCAACAAAAAGCTCCCCCAGCACGATTACACCGCCTGGAAGGACCAGGTATTTGCCCGGAAGGAGCTGCCGCTGAAAAAGGACGACATCCTTCACGCCCACGAGATTTTAGAGACCATCTCCGAGCTGACGGGGGGCGATGCCATCATCGCCACCGACGTGGGCCAGCATCAGATGTGGTCCTGCCAGTATTACCACTTCTCCCGGCCGGGCCAGCTGCTCACCAGCGGCGGCTTCGGCACCATGGGCTTCGGCCTGGGGGCCGCCATGGGGGCCAAAGTGGGCAACCCAGACAAGGTGGTGGTCCACTGCACCGGGGACGGCTGCTTCCGCATGAACTGCCACGAGCTGGCCACGGTGGAGCACTATAACCTCCCCATCATCACCGTTATCTTTGACAACCGCACCCTGGGCATGGTCCGCCAATGGCAGAACCTCATCTACAGCAAGCGCTTCTCCCAGACCACCCTGGACCGCGGCCCCGACTTCGTGAAGCTGGCGGAGGCCTACGGGCTGAAAGGCTTCAGGGCCAAAAATCAGGCGGAGTTCGAGGACGCCTTCCGGCAGGCACTGGAGGCGGGCCGGGGTTGCGTCATCGACTGCGCCATCGACATGGACGCCATGGTCCACCCCATGGTGAACGGCGGCACCCCCGTCACCGAGTTCCTGCTACACTGAGGAGGGAGAAAGCCATGAATACCATCGTGAAACGCCACACCCTGTCCGTACTGGTGGAAAACACCGCCGGCGTGCTCAGCCAGGTGTCCCGGCTGTTCTCCCGAAAGGGATATAACATTGAGTCCCTGGCTGTGGGCACCACCGATGACCCTGCGGTGTCCCGCATCACCATCGAGGTGCTGTGCGGCGAGCAGCAGGTGGGCCAGATCATCAACCAACTGCGCAAGCAGCTCTCCGTCTACTCCGTGCGGCTGCTCCCACCGGAGCAGTCCATCCGCCGGGAGCTGGTGCTCATCAAGGTCCGGGCGGAGAGCCGGGAGGTGCGCAACGAGGTCATCCAGATCGCCAACATCTTCCGGGCGTCCATCATCGACGTGTCCACCCAGAGCCTGACCCTGGCCATCATCGGCCAAGAGTCCAAGGACGACGCGCTGGAAAAGCTGCTGGCCGAGTTCGGCATCCTGGAGCTGGTGCGCACCGGCATGGTGGCCCTGGAGCGGGGCGAAGCCACCATCCGCAACAACTCCGGCAACAAGGTCCGGGACGAATTCGACCTGGGCAAAAACATCCTGTAATTGTATCACGGTTATCATTCTTTTCCCCTCCTCCGTGATATGATACTCAGAAAGCGTATCCATTGCGTTCAATTTTAACATATAAGGAGTGTTTACCATGGCAAAAATGTATTACGAGAAGGACTGCGACCTGAGTTACCTCAAGGGCAAAAAAATCGCCATCATCGGCTACGGCTCCCAGGGCCACGCCCATGCCCTGAACCTGAAGGACTCCGGCTGCGATGTGTGCGTGGGTCTGCGGGAGGGCTCCAAGAACTGGGTTAACGCGGAAAAAGCCGGGCTGGCGGTAAAAACCGTCCCTGCCGCCGCGGAATGGGCGGACATCGTAATGATGCTCATCAACGATGAGGTGCAGGCTGAGGTCTACCACCGGGACATCGCCCCCTACATGACCGAGGGCAAGGCTCTGGCCTTCGCCCACGGCTTCAATATCCGCTATCAGCAGATCGTCCCTCCCGCCGGGGTGGATGTGTTCATGGCCGCCCCCAAGGGCCCCGGCCACACCGTGCGCTCCACCTATGTGGCGGGCAAGGGCGTGCCCTGCCTGGTGGCGGTGGAGCAGGACGCCACCGGCCACGCCTATCAGATCGCCCTGGCCTACATCGCGGGCATCGGCGGTGCCAGGGCCGGTGTGATGGAGACCACCTTCCACGACGAGACCGAGACCGACCTGTTCGGCGAGCAGACCGTGCTGTGCGGCGGCGTGGTGGACCTGATGCGCTGCGGCTTCGAGGTGCTGGTGGAGGCCGGGTATGAGCCGGAGAACGCCTATTTTGAGTGCATCCACGAGATGAAGCTCATCATCGACCTGATCAACAAGGGCGGCGTAGCGGCCATGAATTTCTCCATCTCCGACACCGCCGAGTTTGGCGAGTACGTCAGCGGCCCCCGGGTCATTCCCCACGAGGAGACCAAGGAGCGTATGCGCGCCGTGCTCAGCGACATCCAGGACGGCACCTTCGCGGGCAAGTGGATCGCAGAGAACAAGAACGGCCGCACCTTCTTCAACTCCAAGCGCCAGCAGCTCAAAAAGCATCAGATGGAAATCGTGGGCGGCGAGCTCAGGAAAAATATGATCTGGGGCGGCGACAACGACCTGGATACGGCGTCCAACTAAAAACCGCCCGCAGGATGGCCCCAAATCGCAACCCAGCGAAGCGGTTGCGATTTGGGGAGGAGCCGCAGCGAAATGGGCGAGCTTTCGCCGCAGGCGGAAGCGAGGGATATGGCGCTTGCGGCGACGAGGGGCGGGGACAGCGATCCGGACACCGCATCCAACTAAAAATTAGCCCTCCGCAAACCAAGACAAAAGAAAAGGGTTGACAATCTTCACCAAAACGGATATACTAAGCAAGCACGGTAAAATTTATGAAAGGAGGCGTACAAAATGATGAAGTTTTTTGCAGTGGCAACTGGAATGCATCAGAACTCCGGGGGAATTTTGTGCGCCTTCGGAATGGATTAGGCATCCATTCCGTCTGTTTTGGCTTGCAGCGTCCCTCTGAAAAGAGGGACGCTTTTTGCGTTTCAGGCGGAGTCTGCGCCGTTGATACGGCGCTGCCTATGTGGAAAGGAGGACCTTATGGAGACGGAAATCAAACTGCCGCGGCGAGAAAAAACCGGGATCATTCTGCACTATCTGGGCGGGAACTGGAGCTTTTTCATCGCGGCAATCGCACTGGCATACCTGAATACCATCTGCAACGCGGTGATTCCCCAGATCATCCGCATCACGGTGGACGGCGTGCTGGACATGAAAGAGCTCAGACTGCCGGCACTGATCCAGAGCCTGCTGCCGCTGGAGCAGCTCCGGGCGGACCCGCTGCGGGCGCTGTGGCTGGCGGCGGGGGGCGTGGCCCTGGCTGCGGCAGTGCGCGGCGTGTGCATTTACGGGATGCGGGTCAATTTGGCCAAGGGCTCGGAGGGTTTTGTGAAAAAAATCCGGGATGACCTGTACGGACACATTCTGCGCCTGAGCTTTGACTGGCACACCTCCCACGCCACCGGCGACGTCATTCAGCGCTGCACCTCCGACGTGGAGGTCATCCGCACCTTCGTTTGTAATCAGCTCATGGAGGTGCTGCGCACGGTTTTCGTGGTGGTGCTGTACGTGGGCATCATGCTGTCCATGAACTGGCGGCTGGCCCTGGTATCCATCGCCTTCATCCCCATTTCCCTGCTGGCTTCCTGGGTGTTCTACGGAAAGATTTCCTCCCGCTTCTTAGAGGCCGACCAGGCGGAGGGAGCGCTGACCACCTGCGCCCAGGAAAATCTCACCGGCGTGCGGGTGGTGCGGGCCTTTGGCCGGGAGCGGTACGAGCTGGACCGCTTCGGCGAGAAAAACAACCACTTTTCCCAGCTTTGGGTGCGCCTGGGCAAGCTGCTCAGCATATACTGGGCCTCCGGCGCGCTGATCACCTGCGCCCAGGTGATGGCCGTGATTGTGGCCGGAACGGTGGAATGTGTCAACGGCGGGCTGTCCCTGGGCGATTTTCTGGCCTTTGTCACCTACAACAGCGCCTTGGCCTGGCCAGTGCGCTCCCTGGGCCGGGTGCTGTCCGACATGAGCAAGGCGGGGGTATCCATGGACCGGGTGGGCTACATTCTGCGCGCCCAGGAGGAGCAGGACGACCCAGACGCCCAAAGCACCTCCCTATCCGGCGACATTGTATTTGACCACGTCACCTTTGGCTACGAGAGCCAGGAGGTGCTCAAGGACGTATCCTTCACCATCCCCTGGGGGTCCACCTTCGCCATTTTGGGGGGCACCGGGTCGGGCAAATCCACCCTGGTTCACCTGCTGGACCGGCTGTACGATTTGAAGGACGGCCAGGGGTCCATCACCATCGGCGGAGTGGACATCCGAAATATCAAGCGGGAAACCCTGCGCCGGCAGATCGGTTTGGTCCTTCAGGAGCCCTTCCTGTTCTCCCAGACCATCAAGGAGAACATCGCCGTCACCCGGCCGGACGTGCCGGAGGACGAGCTGCGCGGCTGCGCCGGCGTGGCCTACGTGGACGAGGCCATCACCGAACTGGCCGAGGGCTATGACACCGTGGTGGGCGAGCGGGGCGTCACCCTGTCCGGCGGGCAGAAGCAGCGGGTGGCCATCGCCCGAATGCTGCTGCAAAACGCACCGCTGATGATATTCGACGACTCCCTGTCCGCCGTGGATGCGGAGACGGACGCCAAAATCCGCGCCGCCCTGAAGCAGCGCATGGCGGACGCCACCGTCATCCTCATCTCCCACCGGGTGACTACGCTGATGCAGGCCGATAAAATCCTGGTGCTGGACGGCGGACGGGTGGCGGACGTGGGGTCCCACGCCGAGCTCATCTCCCGCCCCGGTATTTATAAGGAAATCTACGACATTCAGATGAGCAGCGATGACCGTGCGCTCATCCAGGAAAGGGGGAACGCCTGATGGCCGCCATTGACGAACAAGAGTATACAAAATCCTTTGACCTGACAATATGGAAGCGCCTGCTGCCCATTTTGGGCCGCTACAAAAAAATCATGGTGCTGATGCTTCTCATTAACAGCCTCACCGCTGTGGTGGATGTCATCATCCCCCTGTTTCAGCAGTATGCCATCCGCCACTTCATTGAAGGAAAAACCCTGGACGGCCTGCCCGCCTATGTGTTCGCATACGCGGCGGCCATTCTGCTGGAGGCGGCAATGGTGGTGGGCTTTGCCCGCCGGGCCATGCACGTGGAGATGTATATGGGCCGGGATATGCGCCAGGACCTGTTCCGGCATTTGCAGACCCTGTCCCTGTCCTTTTACAACGTCACCCCGGTGGGCTACCTCATCACCCGGGTGATGAACGACACCAACCGCATCGCGGCAAATATGGCCTGGAGCCTGACGGATATGGCCTGGTCGCTGCTGTATATCCTGGGAGCCTTTGGGGCTATGCTGGTTCTCAACTGGCGGCTGGCCCTGGTGGTGATTACGGTGGTCCCCGTCATCGCCCTGCTCACCGTGTATTTTGAGCCCCGCATCCTCCACTGGAACCGGAGGGTACGCAAGCTCAACTCCAAAATCACCGGCGCGTTCAACGAGGGTATCGGCGGCGCGAAAACCTCCAAAACCCTGGTCATCGAGGAACAGAGCATCGGCAGTTTTCGGGAGCTCACCGGCTCCATGCGCCGCTCCGCCGTTCGGGCCTCCCGGCTCAACGCGGTGTATATCCCGCTGACCCTGTTTTTCTCGTCCATGACGGTGGCCATCGTGCTGCTGCAGGGCGGATACCTGGTGGTGGACCAGGTGCTGGACATCGCCACCCTGTCGGTGTTCGTGTCCTACGCCATGGGCATCTTTGAACCCATCCAGGCCCTGGCGGCCAATTTGGCGGAGTTCATCGCCCTTCAAGCCTCCATCGAGCGGGTGACCGGCCTCATGGATGAGACCCCAAAAATCACCGACACCCCAGAGGTAATTGAGAAATACGGCGATTGTTTTGACCCCAAGCGGGAAAACTGGGAGCCTATCCGGGGCGATATTGAATTCAAGGACGTGACCTTCCGCTACCCTGACGGCGGGGACAACGTGCTGGAGCACTTTTCCCTCCACATCCCGGCGGGGACCACCGTAGCCATTGTCGGTGAGACAGGGGCTGGTAAGTCTACGCTTGTCAACCTGGCCTGCCGCTTCTTTGAGCCAACCCAGGGTCAAATTCTCATCGACGGCCAGGATTACCGGGAGCGCAGCCAGCTCTGGCTCCACTCCTCCATCGGCTACGTACTGCAAAGCCCTCACCTGTTTTCCGGCACTGTCCGGGAGAATATCCGCTATGGCCGGCTGGACGCCACCGACGAGGAGGTCGAGGCGGCGGCCAGAGCGGTGTCCGCCGACACAGTGGTGGCCAAACTGGAAAAGGGCTGGGACAGCGACGTAGGCGAGGGGGGCGACCGCCTTTCCACCGGCGAGAAGCAGCTGATCTCCTTTGCCCGGGCGGTGCTGGCCGACCCCCGCATCTTTGTGCTGGACGAGGCCACCTCCTCCATCGACACTCAAACCGAACAGCTTATCCAACAGGCTATCGACCATCTGCTGCGGGACCGCACCTCCTTCCTGATTGCCCACCGTCTGTCCACCATCCGCAAGGCGGATATGATTTTAGTGGTGCGGGACGGCAAAATCGTGGAGCAGGGCACCCATGAGACCCTGCTGCGGGCCAAGGGCTACTACCATGACCTGTACAGCAAGCAGTTTTCCGAGGAAAACGCTGCGAAAATCCTGGGAGCGTAGGAAGATTCCCACCCCCGCTGGCGCGGAGGTGGGTGCTGCCACAGTCATTTCGCCGGGAAAACGAGGCGAAGATTCTGGGGACGTAACAACTCTCCAAAAGGAGGCATTCCATGATCCGCATTGAGGAAATCCCTGTGGAGCGGGCGCAGGAATTCTGGGAAATTCAGTTTGAATACTTGGTGAACGACGAAATAGTGGTTACGGACGAAGAAAAGGCATATTTCTCTGGCCGCGAATACCGGAGCCACCTGGAAAAGCTGATGCGCCGCCGCCCGGATCAGCTCCACATGATCTATTTTGTCCAAGACGGCGTCCGGATCGGCGCGTCCCAATACTGCACCTACAAGACCGAGGACGGCAAGTGCTTCCTCCTGGATTTCTGGGTGTTCCCGGACTTCCGGGGGCAGGGCACGGGCCGCGCCTGCTGGGCCGCCCTGGCGGACTACACTGCGGCGGACGGCGCGGCCTACTACGCCCTGAACTGGGCCAAGGAGGACTCCCACAGATTTTGGCTGTCCAACGGCTTCACGGACGATGGCAAAGACGAATACGGCTCCCCGTTGATGATAAAACGATGAAAAAGGCCCTGCCGCAGCGCGGCAG
>OFFI01000658.1_pt1 | contig 22852 bp, 20 predicted proteins | sample 1521351 | NCBI WGS metagenome assembly OFFI01 (sample SAMEA3504119, study PRJEB24116) | mouse gut metagenome | biome: mouse gut; feature: mouse-associated habitat; material: faeces | place: Denmark | collected 2011
CCGGAGACAGGGCCGTGCTCATCGGGGAGGAGGGGAACGGAAAATCCACACTGTTAAAGTGGATCTGTGACCCTGCATCCATGGAAAGTTACGGGGAGGCCCGGGGCGAGTGCATCCACAGTGGAGAAAAGCTGGGGTATCTGCCCCAGGAATTACCGGCTGCAGAGGGGGAGAAAAGCGTCTATGAGTTTTTTTCCGGTCAGGAGGCGTTCTGGGAGCAGACTCCCCAGGAGCAGAAGACCCTGGCGGGAAAACTGCACCTGCCCGTGGACTTTTTTTACGGGGACCAGAAGATGGCCACGCTCTCCGGCGGGGAGAAGGTGAAGGCCCAGATGGCCAGGATCCTGATGACGAAGCCCACAGTGCTGCTTTTGGACGAACCTTCCAACGATATTGACATTGAGACTCTGGAGTGGCTGGGGAGCAGCTGATCCTGTCATCCGGGCTGCCGGTGCTGTTTATCTCCCACGATGAGACGCTGATTGAGAGAACGGCAAACGTGGTCATCCATCTGGAACAGATCCGAAGAAAGACGGTGTGCCGCTATACGGTGGCCAGGATGCCTTACAGGGAGTATATCCAGAGGCGGGAGGACTTGATGGAAACCCAGAGGCAGCAGGCGGGGAATGAGAGAAGGCAGGAGGAGAACAGGCAGGAAAAGCTGCACCGTATCATGCAGAAGGTGGAGCACGATCAGGCAGCCGTCACCAGACAGAATCCCGCCGGCGGAAGACTTCTGAAGAAAAAGATGAAAGCGGTAAAGTCCATGGAGAGAAGGTTTGAGCGGGAGGCGGAGGACATGACCCAGATGCCGGAAGCGGAGGAGGCGATCTTCCTGAAATTCGGCCAGGATATCCGGATGCCTGCCGGGAAAGTGGTTCTTAATCTGAGCCTGAAACAGCTTCAGGCGGAGGAGGCCAAAGGAGAGTCCGGAAATGCCACGGAGGTCTCTGGGGGCAGGATTCTGGCCCGGGATATCCGTCTGGTGGTGAGAGGCGGGGAAAAGGTCTGCATTGTGGGCAGGAACGGCGTGGGCAAGACCACTCTTCTGCGGCGCATTGCCGGGGAACTGCTTGGGCGGGAGGACCTTCATGCCGCCTATATGCCCCAGAATTACGAGGAACTGCTGGATATGGCCAGGACGCCTGTGGAATATCTCTGCACCACAGGGGAACGGGAGGAGGAGACCAGGATCCGCACCTACCTGGGGTCCATGAAATACACGGCGGATGAGATGAACCATCCCATCTCCCAGCTGTCCGGGGGACAGAAGGCCAAGGTGCTGCTTTTGAAGATGAGCCTGTCCGGGGCGGATGTGCTGATCCTGGATGAGCCCACACGAAATTTTTCACCCTTGTCCGCCCCGGTGATCCGGGAGGTGCTGCAGGAATACAAGGGAGCGGTGATCAGCGTGTCCCATGACCGGAAATATATCAGCGAAGTCTGCAGCAGGGTTTGTGAGCTCACGGAGGAAGGGCTGATGAATTGATTGCATCTGTCGTTTTTTTGTGATAAAATCATCATATTCGTACACCCTAACCATGGGTGGCAGCCGGGGGGAGGATGTTTTCAGGAATCCCCCCGGCTGTCCCGGAGAAAAGAAACAAGCACAACAGTGCGGATAGGAGCCATATGTTACATTCTATAGTTTCAGAGGATATGACTTCCCTGCTGGTTCTTGGGGGAATTCTGTTTGCGTTTGGGGCCACTGTATTTGCCACAGGGGGGTTTTGCAAGTATCTGCCCAGGGATGCAGGAAGGGAGTTCGCCCATGACGGCAATCTCTCGGCGGGCAAACCCACAGGGGCAGGGCTGATCTTTGTGGCGGCTTTTCTTGCGTCGGCAGTTCTCTTTGCGCCTTTGACGGTGGAGAATATTATCTATCTGATTCTGATCGTCATCAGTATGGTGACAGGATTTCTGGATGATGCCTCCAGCACACCCTGGGGACGGTTCCGAAAGGGATTTCTGGATCTGTGCGTGGCGGGAATGGTGGCAATGACCTTTCTGCGGTATAACTCCAGCACCATTGAGCTTGCGTTTCTCCACACGGAACTTGTGCTTCCCAGGTGTCTGTTTGCTGCTTTGGCTGTGATACTGGTGTGGACCAGTGTAAATGTGACAAACTGTTCCGACGGTGTGGACGGGCTTTCCGGCACGCTTACCATTATCACCCTTATGACCATCTACGCGGCGGGGCGGATCCTGGAGGCAGGACAGGATTTCGCGTTTCTGATTCTTCTTTTTGCGGTGTGCATTCTGGGATATCTGTGGTATAATGCGGCGCCCAGCAGGCTCCTCATGGGGGACGCAGGTTCCCGGGCCATGGGACTGTTTATCAGCATTGCCGTTTTAAAGACGGGGAGTCCGTTATTATATGTGCCTGCGGCGCTGATGCTGATTCTGGACGGAGGTCTGGGCCTGGTAAAGGTGTCCCTGATCTACATTGCCCGGATTCACATTATGAAACATGTCCGGACACCTCTCCACGACCATGTGCGCAAGGTCCGGGGATGGTCCAATACCCAGACCGTATACCGTTTTGCCATCATTCAGATTATTCTGGCGGCGGCGGTGATATACGGAATCGGGTAGGGACGCCTGCCGTCAAAACAGGGACAGTTCATATAGCCCTATGGGGCGGAATGAGAGAGCATATACAGGACATGCTGTGGAGAAGGCCATGGGTGTGCCCTGGGAAGGGGATGGAATTATGTATGACAAGCTGACGCCCAGCGACATTAAAAAGATGCAGGAAGAGATAGATCACCGGAAACTGGTGGTGCGTCCCAGGGCGCTGGAGGACGTGAAGGAGGCAAGAGCCCAGGGAGATCTGAGCGAGAATTTTGAGTATTATGCGGCGAAAAAGTACAAAAACCAGAATGAGAGCCGCATCCGTTATCTGGAGAGAATGATCAAGACGGCAAAGATCATCTCGGAGGATTCCGCTGAGGATGAGGTGGGAATCAACAACACGGTCACGGTGGAGTTTGTGGAAGACGGCACGGAGGAAACATACAAAATTGTCACCACCGTCCGGGGAAACTCTCTGGAGAATCTGATCAGCAACGAGTGTCCTCTGGGGAAAGCGCTGCTTGGGAAGAAAGAGGGTCAGACCGCCCATGTGCAGGTGAACGCTTCCATAGGGTATGACGTGAAGATCTTGAAGATAGAAAACACAGTGGACGACGGAAGCGACAAGATCAGGAGCTTTTAAATGAAAAAATATCTGTTATTTGACCTGGACGGGACACTGACGGATCCCAAGAGGGGGATCTGTACCTGTGTGCAGTATGCCCTGGAAGCCTTTGGAATTCACGAACCGGATCTGGACAGGCTGGAGCCTTTTATCGGGCCTCCCCTGAAGGAGAGTTTCATGGAATTCTACCATATGGAGGCGGGGCAGGCGGAGGCGGCTGTGGAGAAATACAGGGAGCGCTTCCGGGAGAAAGGTATTTTTGAGAACAAGGTCTACAGAGGAATACCCGCCATGCTGCGGACGCTTCAGGCCCGGGGAATGGTGCTGGCGGTGGCCTCCAGCAAACCCACGGTGTTTGTCCGCAGAATTCTGGAACATTTCCGCATAGATAAATATTTCAGCGTGGTGGTGGGAAGCGAACTGGACGGCGCCAGAACCCAGAAGGACCAGGTGGTGAAAGAGACTCTGAGACAGATGTTCCAGGGCAGGAAGGTGGAGAGAGCCCAGGTGTATATGATCGGGGACAGGCGCTTTGATGTGGAAGGGGCCCGCGCCGCCGGGGTGGAGAGCGTGGGCGTTACATACGGCTATGGGGGAATGGAGGAGCTCAAAGCCGCCGGAGCAGACTACATTGTCCGTTCGGTGGAGGAGCTGGAGCGGTTTCTTTTAAGGGAAAGCGACCAGGTCAGCCCTCCCTCGGCCCTGGAGAGAACCTGGCAGGTGATGCTGCCGTTTTTGCTGTTTTACCTGGCCAGGGCCCTTGCCGTAAATATCGGCGTCATGGTGCTGAGCGCGCTGGAGAGCAGGGGGCACTGGGGGGAATTGCTGTTTGTGCGGGATGCCTCGGGGGCCCTGCAGAGCCTTACAGCCAACGCCTCCGCCCTGCTGTCTGTTTTTGGGTTTGCCGCAGGGGGCGCTGCCGCGGCAGGTATGGCCAGGAAGGCTGTGAGGGATACCTGGGAGCAGGAAAAGCTCTGGCATCTGAGGCCCAATCCTCCGGGAAGTTACCTGCTTCTTGGTATGGCGTCCCTGGGGCTTGTCCTGGGGCTGAATTTATTTCTGGAGCTGTCGGGGATCACAGGTCTTTCCCAGGCATATCAGTCGGCGGCGGGAGCCCAGCACGGAGCCTGGCTGCCTCTGGGACTTTTTGCTTATGGGATTGTCTCACCGCTGGCGGAGGAGCTTGTGTTCCGGGGAGCGGTCTACGGGAGACTGCGGTGTTCCTGGAGTTTTCCCTGGGCGGCGGTGCTGTCCGCGGCTCTTTTTGCCGTCTATCACGGGAATCTGGTTCAGGGAATATATGCTTTTGTCATGGGATTGTTTCTGGCATATGCCTATGGGTATACCGGCAGATTCCTGGCGCCGGCGGCGATACACATGACGGCGAATCTTCTGGCCTACGGCGCGGGGGCTGTGGGGGCGGACATGCCGAACCACTTTGGCTGGGCGGCCTGTACTGTGTGCCTGGTGTGGGGGGGAGGCAGTGTGTGGCTTCTGCACAGGAGGAAATATTACCCCAGATCCACAGGCCGGCGCTGAACAGGGAGATGGCTTTGCCGGCTGATCTGCCGCATAATAAGTCAGAGGAAGGATAAACTCAGAGAAAGAGGCAAAGGATGGAGGAGAAAGGAAGATTTGTCCTAAAATGTGTTCTCCTGCTGCTGATCTGTATTGTATGCGGGGGAATACTGATTACGGCGGTAAATTTTCTTCCGGTGAACAGAGAGAGAAAGAGCGCTTCCCTGGCGGAAATTGCGGAGGCGGTACGTGCGTATCTATTGGAGCTGGAGCCTGTAGGCAACGACGGCAAGGTGTTTCTGTGGGTAACTAATCAGGGCCGGATGCCCCTTGCCGAGTATGGGGAGGCGGTTATGGGAGGAGAGAAGCTGCAGGGGCAGATGCTTTCAAGGATTGAATACTGGTGCGGCCTTAGGGATCCTTCCATGCCTATTCTGTACACAGTGACATTTCTGGGAATCTGCATGGGGGCGCTGTATTTCTGCCAGAGTGTGATGGGGGAGGAGCGGTATGAGATTTACGGTGGTGACGGTGTGCCTGAACCCGGGAGATAAATTAGAGCCCACTCTGGAAAGCGTACTGGAACAGACCTGGGGGGATGTGGAAGTAGTGCTGAAGGATGGGGGAAGCACGGACGGAGCCCTGGAGCGGTGGAAGCAGGAAAACGCCTCCCGGCCGGGAGCGGAGCGGGTGCGGATCTATGTGGAAAAGGACGGGGGTATCTACGAGGCCATGAATCAGGGGGCGGCCCGGGCCCGGGGGGAGTTTATCCTGTTCTTAAACTGCGGGGATGTGCTGGCGGACAGGGAGGTTCTGGAGCGCACAGAGCGGGTGCTGGAGGAAGAAAGAAGATCCGGAACGGACATGGATTCCCTGGTGCTGTACGGGGATACCTGCAGTGGGAAAAACGGCGTGGTCATAGCTTCCGCGCCTGCCATCACAGGTTTTACCTGCTATCGCAATATTCCCTGCCATCAGTCCTGTTTCTACAGCGCCGCCCTGTGCAGAGGAAAGCCCTATGACCTTCGGTACAGGATCCGGGCGGATTATGACCACTTTCTGTGGTGCTTCTACCGGGCAGGAGCCAGGATGCGCCATATGGAATTTCCTGTGTCCTCCTATGAGGGAGGGGGCTTTTCGGAGAGTCCGGATAACCGGCGGAGTGACAGCCAGGAGCACAGGCAGATCACAGAAACCTATATGGGCAGGTGGGAGCTTTGGCGGTACAGGCTGGCTCTGGCCGTCACCCTGGCGCCCCTGCGGAGGATTCTGGCGGAGAGCGGTCCATTCTCGGGCCTGTACCACTGGCTGAAGGAGAAAATTTACCGCCGGAAACCGTGAGGGCGGGGCAGAGATAGTTTTACAGTGTAATACAACATGGCTGGAGGTCTGGGCAGAGGGAAAGGGAGCAGAGTATGTCCGTAAAGGGAGAAACATTAGAGAAGACAAGAATTAACATCAGGGAGCCGAAACACTACAGGGTTATCATGCACAATGACGATTTCACTCCCATGGATTTTGTGGTTCAGATACTGGAGGAGATCTTCCACAAGGCCCAGCCGGAGGCGGTGCATCTGATGATGACAGTGCATGAGAGCGGCAGGGCGGTGGTGGGGGCCTATCCCTACGATATCGCGGCCACCAAGGTACAGACCGCGGCGGCCCGGGCGGAGGCGGAGGAATATCCCTTCCGCATGACCATCGAGGAGGTGTGAAGATGCAGGTGTCGGATGAAGTGGCTGAGATTATCAGTATGGTGCTTTCCCTGGCCAGGTCTGCACATTTTGAGTTTGTGACCCCGGAGCTGCTGCTGTATGTGGTGTGCCGGAACAAGGTATTTGCCCAGGCGTTTGCCAGCTGCGGCGGCAGTGTCAGGGAATTGGACTATAACTTAAGGACCTACCTGGAAAAGTACATGGAGCCCGGGGAGGAGGATTTCCAGGACGAGGAGGACTCCGAGGAGATGCCGGACTTCTCCCAGGCCATGGAGGAAGTGGTGTCCAACGCCTGGGACAGCGCCCGCAACAGCGAGAAAAATATGGTGGAGCTGCCACATATTCTTCACGCGGTCTATGGACTGGAGGAGAGCTATGCGGTCTACTACATGCGGGTGCAGGGGGTGGAACAGGTGCAGCTGCTCCAGGAGATGAACATTCTGTATGAGGAGGATGCCAGGGAGGAAGCTGCTCTGGGAAGGGCCGGCATGTCTGGCCCGGGCAGGGGAGGCTCCTCAGGGCGGGGGCAGGCGCCGGGCAGGCGAAGGAAAACGGATCCGGAGGAATGGGACGAGGAGGACGAAGAAGAGGACGATGACGAAACCTTCTGGGAGGACATAGGGGAAGACTATGAGACAGAAGTTCAGGCCGGTTTCTGGAAGCGGTATGCAGTCTGCCTGGAGGATGTGCTGAAGGATGCCAATCCCCTTATCGGCAGGGAGGAGGAACTTCAGAGGACCATGCAGGTGCTTTGCCGGAGGGACAAGAACAATCCACTGCACATAGGGGAGCCGGGGGTGGGAAAGACAGCCGTCACCTACGGCCTGGCGGCGCTGCTGAAGGAGGGCCAGGTGCCGGAGCCTCTGAAAGGAGCCAAAATCTACTCTCTGGACCTGGGCAGTCTGCTTGCGGGCACCCAGTACCGGGGGGACTTTGAGAAGCGTTTTAAGAAGGTCATGGAAAGCCTGAGCCAGGAGGAAAAGCCCATAATCTACATTGATGAGATCCACAATATCGTTGGGGCGGGGGCTGTGAACGGGGGCACATTTGACGTCTCCAATATGCTCAAACCCTACCTGGCGGCAGGGCATGTGCGCTTTATCGGCGCCACCACCTATGAGGAGTACAAGAAGCATTTCGAGAAGAGCAAAAGCCTGGTGCGGCGGTTCCAGAATATTGACATCAAAGAGCCCGGAATTCAGGATGCGGCCCGGATTCTGGAGGGACTTCAAGGGGCCTATGAACAGTTCCACGGCGTCGCCTATGGGGAAGGCGTGCTGCGGTATGCGGTGGAGATGAGTGCAAAATATGTGAATGAGCGTTTTCTTCCTGACAAGGCCATTGATCTTATGGACGAGGCCGGGGCTTACCGGAGGATGCACCCTCTGGAGCAGGAGAAGCAGACTGTGGAGCGGGATCTGATAGACGAGATCCTATCCAAAACCTGCCATATTCCCAAACAGGCGGTGGAGGGCGGCGAGGAGCAGGCGCTTTCCACCCTGGAGGAACGGATCCTGGGCAGGGTCTACGGTCAGGACGAGGCGGTGAGGCTTTCGGTGAACGCGGTGAAATTTTCCAGGGCAGGTCTTCTGGAGGATGGCAAGCCTTTGGCGAGCCTGCTCTTTGTGGGGCCCACCGGGGTTGGCAAGACAGAGGTGGCCAGGAGTCTGGCGGAAGAGCTTGGGGTGAAGTTGATCCGCTTTGACATGAGTGAGTACGGGGAGAAGCATGCGGTGGCCAAGCTTATCGGCGCTCCGGCGGGGTATGTGGGCTATGAGGAGGGAGGTCTTCTGACGGAAGAGATCAGGAAACATCCCCATGCAGTGCTTCTGCTGGACGAGATAGAGAAAGCCCATCCGGACATCTACAATGTGCTCCTGCAGGTGATGGATTATGCCACTCTCACGGACAACCAGGGCAGAAAAGCCGACTTCCGGAATGTGGTTATCATTATGACCTCCAACGCCGGCGCCAGCAAGGTGGGCAGGCCGGGCATTGGTTTCCTGGGACAGGATGTGAATGCCCAGGCTATTCTGGAGGAAGTGAAGCGGATCTTTCAGCCGGAGTTCCGCAACCGCCTTACCAGAGTGGTGGTGTTCCGGGGGATGGACAAGAAGATGGCCGGACAGATCGTGGACAAGAAGCTGGGTGAGCTCCGGAAGATGTTACGGAAGAAGAAGGTGGAGCTGGAGGCGGAGCCGGAAGCCAGAAGTCTGGTGGAAAAGAAGGGCATCAGCGCAGAGTTTGGCGCCCGGCAGATAGAGCGGGTGATCGGGGGCGAGGTAAAGCCCCTTCTGGTGGATGAGCTTCTGTTCGGGGCCCTGAAGGAGGGTGGAAAATGTGTGCTCACCGCCAGAGAGGACAAGTTTGAGATACGGATTCTCTCAGAAAAGGAGGACCAGTGCCATGCCTGTGTTCCAGCTGGACAGCAGTAGGATTTCCTTTCCGGATCCTGCCCTTGCCAGGGAGGACGGTCTGCTTGCGGTGGGTGGAGGCCTGGGGGTGGAACGCCTTCTTCTGGCCTACACCCACGGGATATTTCCCTGGGGGTTTCTGACGGAAGAGGAGGAGGCCCAAGGCCCCAGAGAGGATGTGCTGTGGTGGTGTCCCCGGGAGCGTTTTGTGATATTTCCCGGGGAGATTCATGTGTCCCGCTCCATGAAAAAATACATGAAAAAGCATGACCTGCAGCTGGCGCTGAACCGGGATTTTGCAGACACCATGCATCGGTGCAGGACAAAGAGAGAGTTCGGGGAAGGGACCTGGATCTCCGACGAGATGGAGGAGGCCTATCTGCGCCTTCACCAGGCGGGCTATGCCGTCAGTGTGGAGGTGATGGAGGACGGAGAGCTGGCAGGGGGGCTGTACGGGGTCTCAATCGGAAGGTGCTTCTTTGGGGAGAGCATGTTCTCAGAAAAGGAAAACGGCTCCAAAACCGCTCTGATCGCCTTTGCCCGTCTGCTGCAGCAGAAAGAGTTTCTGTTCATAGACTGTCAGTTTCACACGGAACACCTGGAGAGCATGGGAGGAAGGTATATCTCCTGGGAGGAGTATGAAGGAATGCTTGGAAACTGCCGGAAAATAACTGCGGGGACTTGTCTGGACGAAAGTTCGGAACTGCAGTAAAGATTTCTGTTAACTTGCAGCAGTTATTTGGAGGCATTTCCTTAGGAACTGACGGAAAATAACAGGCACACTTCATTCATTACGAATGCAGGGCAATCACTCTGCAGGTCTTTTTATAACAGGCAATCCCATATTTGATAATCGTTTCCATCCCATTGCGCAGAAGGCGTTCCGCATAGTTCTTTTTTTCAATCTGCGCCAAGGCATCATGGCATCCTGCCTCCAGGTTTCCATTATCAGGGTACTTCAATTCGATTACAATCCCTATATTGCTGTCCTCAATTTCTATCAGGATATCGCTGAACCCTTCCCCGGACTCAGCATTGAAACTGACAATCCAGTCTTCTCGGTGGCTCAGAAGGCCCAGAAGTATGCCGTGATAGAAGTTCTCCTTTTGCTCTTTACGGACACCTGTATCACGGACGCTGATGGTCTTCTTTAAATAAGCCATGAGAAGGGTTTCTACGGTCTTTGCATCTGCCCTGGGGAATGCGGCGCAGAAAGTATCAAGCTTTGGAGTGTCCCTGTGGGCTTCTTCCTGAAACCAGTCATAGATCTGTTCTGTAAAGATTTCCCGGATCTCAAGATTAGGTATTGCCAGCTCGAAAGTCCTGCCATCGGTGCTGCCGCACTGAGTCAGGTAGCCGGTGGTAAAGAGGACACTCCAGAGGTTATCCATATCCTGATAGATGTCCCGGTAAGTGAGTTCCTGACGGATTTTTTTTCTGACAGTGCCGCCGCTTATCAGGCATTCCAGATCCCGCCTGGCCGCAGTGCCTGCCTTTTGCAGGAATACCCGGATGATGTCGTTTCCACTGGTGTTGACCCAGAAGGGCCTGGGGGCGGCGTCAGGGTCGGCACGAAGCTTTGCGCAGTAATTAATCACATCCCAAGGGCAGTAGACATTCGCATTGCCAAAGCGGTATCCGTCATACCATGTTTTAATCAATTCATATTTATCGTCATGTGAATAATAATGCAGCATGCTTCTGACTTCGTCATCAGAAAAGCCAAAGTATTCGTCGCATTCCACATCTGCAATGGACAGCACACGGAGGTTGTTAAGCCCAGTGAAAATACTTTCCTTTGCGATCCGGAGGCATCCGGTGAGTACCGCAAGATGGAGGCTGCTGTTGCTCTTTAAGGTACGGCTGAACAGGCTGCGGATCATGTCCACCATGTGGCTGTAATAGCCGAAATGTTGTGCTTTGTCCAGAGGAACATCATATTCATCAATTAAGAGTATGGCTTTTTGGCCATAATGTCTGTGCAATAATTTGCATAATGTAAACAGGCTGTTTGCCAGTGTATCATCCGACATAAAAAACTGTGACTGTCCGCTTGTATCTATGGTTATAAGCTGTTCGTACAGTCCCTTTTCTTCTTTGGTAAGTCGGCTGCTGTGTTTCAGGAAAAGGAAGCGCATTGCCTCATTCCCTATGACGGACCGCAGCATGGAACAGGCGCCGCCGAGGGTTCTTGCACTGACGTCCTTCAGGCTGATAGAGATGACAGGATATTTTCCCATGTATGTATCACACAGGCTTTGTTCTTTTTGTATGGCGAGACCGTCAAAAAGGCTGGTGTCGCAGCCGTATTCAAAGAAATATTTGAGCATGTTCATATTGAGGGATTTACCGAAACGCCTTGGGCGGGTAAAAAGATTTACCTCGCCCCAGTTGTTTAATAATTCCCTGATCAGTCCAGTCTTATCCACATAGTAGAAACCCTCTGTTCGGAGTTTGCCGAAATCTTCAATTCCAATGGGAAGTTTAAGTTTTTTGTTCAACTGCGCATTTCCTCGCTTTCCAAACAGCAGATTTTCTTTCCTATTCTAATTTTTCCTGTTTATTATATTCGCAATGTAGAAGAATATCAAGTGAGTTTCTTCAGACAATTTTGTTTTGTATTGGGTATATAAGTAGTACCAGATGTTAAGGCCTTGGCGTAGATCATGAGAGAATTTATAGGAAGTGAGGATGTGCCTGAAGCCGGAAAACTGGATTGTGCAGGGTTAGCTCAGTTTTTAGAGAAACTGAAGCAGAGAAAACATTGAGTTATAAGGTATGTGCAAAAAAGTATACTTTTTTGCACACAGCCTCTTGCAAAAGAAATCCGGGTATGGTATCATGAAATCTGATTTAAGAGAATCTTTTTTGACGCTTTTGCATAAAATAAATGTTGTTTTACGGATTTACACCAGATTTTACAGAATTTTACGAACACAGAAAGTGTGCAAAAAAGTATACAATATTTCCCGCCTGGTTTTCAGGAAAATCTTGGATTTTAAGGCGGTTCGGCAGAGGCAAGGCCCTGATGGGAGACGGGATGGAGCATGTTCCCAGAAGTGGCATACGGCATGGGACAAGTACAGATCAGCACAGGGGAGGGCGGCATATGTGGTGCGCACTGCATGTAAAGAGTGGCAGCGAGGCTGCAGTGGAGGCTTTTTTATCCAGGCTGTTTTCGAAAAAAGTCAATGCCAGGTGTTTTCACCTGACCCGGTACCGAAGGAAGAAATACGGAGGGGAATGGCGGACAGCACAGGAAAATCTTCTTCCAGGGTATGTGATTATAGAAACCGACTGGCCAGAAGCAGTACACCAGGAATTGAAAAAAACACCGAAGCAGGGACTGATCTTCAGCAATGATGAGTTTGTGTTTACATTAGAGAAACATGAGACGGATTTTATGAAATGTATCATGGATGAGGACGGAGAAATCGGGCTGTCTAAGGTGCAGGTGGAATCAGATGGAAAAATTCGTTGTATTTCCGGCCCATTGCTGAAGGTTTGCCATTTAATCAAAAAGATAGATCTTCATAAAAGAATTGCAGAGGTGGAGGCGGCTTTTCTGGGGAAGAAGCATTTGATGTATCTTGGCATTGAGATTGTGGGGGTGCATCCAATCAGGAATGGGCGGGCTATAAGCTTGTGCACTGACAGACATGGATAGGGAGTTGAAATGCTTCTTTACATGTAAGGTGGAGGATAATGGATGTGGTATGTCATGCAGGTTTACACAGGAACAGAGATGGAAATCTGTGAAAGATGCCGGGCCAGGATCATGGAAGAGGGAGAGGACATATTTGTTCCATTGGCCGAACGAATGACAAAGGTTCGAGGGCAGCGAACCATGGTAACAACAAGGCTGTTTCCTGGTTATGTTTTTGTGGAGACGGACCGGATTGAGGACTTTTATGCACGCCTGAGACAGATGGATGTCATGGCCAAGGTGTTGAAGGTGGGCGAGAGGATGGTTTCAGTATATCCAGAAGAAGAGGCATGGCTTCGACAGTTGTGTGGGGGTGCTCATGTGGCAGAGTACTCAGAAGGGTATATTGAGGGAGATACACTCATTATTACAAGTGGGGCACTGAAAGCTGTTGAGGGGAAAGTTAAGAAGCTTCTCCGCCATAAGCGGTTAGTGGTAATGGAAATACAACTCATGGGACAAAACATGGAAGTGACCCTGGGGCTGGGGGTGGTTTCCAGGCAGGGGACAGGAATGATCCGGGAAATTCGGATGGAGACCAGGCAGGTTCCAACAGGTATTGAAGAAGAGATAGTAAATTTTAGATGAAACCGTCAAATGCATCTGACGCATTATGCGCTGTGCAGGAAATGGTGGACAGATTGGTTTTGCTTAAGCTGGGACATAAGGAAGCAGTAATTCCCAAGGATTGCATATTTCCAGGGAAGTGTCAGTTTCTGGGAATGAGAAATGTGCCAGGATGGCGAAGCCATGTCTTAAAAGGATAGTTTTATTTATCAGGAAAAGGCTTAGGACAATTGCAGATCAATATAGAAAGAAAAAAGGTAATATCATAGATGGCTCCAAAAAGGAAAAACAGAAGAAAGTTTATAGCAGGAGTAGCATTAGGGGTGGCTTATGCTGTCATGAGGTACTTAGCCGGAAGCCAAGCGGAGAGGGAAGATATTGATATAGGTAACTCATACTGCACCGGCAACGTTGGCGTGATGCACCGAAATGGGAGGAAGCGAGACAGGAATTCTGATATCAGCAGCAGACTGTGTTTCGGCGCACATAAAAGGGGCAGCTCCCATGATAAGAATAGGATATATTTGCAGGCCGTCAAACCTGCCCTGGACAGAATCCTGTCATTTGGTGGACTGGTGCTTTTAGCTCCGGTTTTTGCAGTGGTCAGCACAGCGGTTTATCTGGATGATCCAGGACCTGTGCTGTTTACCCAGAAGAGAGTAGGGAAGGACGGGCATTTCTTTGAGTTACACAAATTCCGCACTATGAAGTTGTCAACACCTCATGATGTGCCGACACATCAATTGCGTAATCCGGAGCAGTATATTACGAAGATAGGACACATGTTGCGCAGAACCAGTCTGGACGAGTTGCCACAGATCTGGGACATTTTTCGTGGGAAGATGAGCATCATAGGCCCCAGGCCTGCGCTCTGGAACCAGGAGGATCTGGTGGCAGAGCGTGAGAAATATGGGGCGAACGAAATTCTGCCAGGACTGACTGGATGGGCGCAGATTAATGGACGGGACGAGCTTGAGATACCGGCCAAAGCAAAGCTGGATGGGGAATATGTGGAGTACTTGAGGCAGGGCGGAGCGAAGGCCCTGTTTTTTGATGTGAAATGCTTTGCAGGGACAATTCGCTCTGTAGCATGTGGTCGGGGTGTGGTGGAAGGAGGCACAGGTACGCTTCATGGAAATGCAAAGAGTGTTTCTAGGCCAGATGAAAGCATACCTGTTGATCTTGCAGAGGCAGGATTCGATTTTTATGGGTATAAGAAACAATTCTCTATAGATAAAAGCACTGCGAACCATAAGCGTGTACTTATTACAGGAGCCTTCAGCTATATTGGTGAATCCTTTGAAGCCTATGCGAAGAAGCATTATAAGGGGTGTTTTTCCATTGATACAGTGGACATGAGAGGGGAAGCCTGGAGGGAGCACGACTTTTCCTCCTACGACACAGTATTTCATGTGGCGGGGATTGCGCATGCGGACACTGGTAAGGTGGATGAGGAAACAAAAAAGAATTACTATGCGGTAAACAGGGATCTTGCATTGGAGACTGCCAGAAAGGCTAAAAAAGAGGGTGTCAGACAATTCATTTTGATGTCCTCTATGATTATCTATGGGGAATCTGCTGTCTGTGGGCGGAGGAAAATGATTGACGGAAGTACAATACCATCTCCTGCAAATTTCTATGGCGACAGTAAGTGGCAGGCAGACAAAGGTGTCCGAACACTGGATGGCGGAGGGTTTCATGTGGCTGTACTCAGGCCTCCGGTGATTTACGGAAAAGGGTCAAAGGGAAATTATCCTGTTTTAGCTGGGATGGCGAAAAAACTCCTGCTGTTTCCTGATGTGGATAATGAGAGGAGTATGCTGTACATCGAAAATTTGTGTGAATTTCTGTGTCAGCTGATGTTTAGTGGGGAGAATGGAATATATTTTCCACAGAATAAAGAGTACACAAGAACAACGGATCTGGTGAAGAAAATTTGTGGTGTTTCTGGAAAAAAAGTTTATTGCGTAAGGAGCCTTGCCCCTGTTATAAAGCTGGCCGGAAAGGTTTCGGGCAAGATCGGAAACCTGACAAACAAGGCATTTGGAAACATGACCTATTGCCAGAGTTTAAGCAGATATGATGGATTGGAATACCATGTGGCGGATCTGGAAGAGTCTATAAAGAGAACAGAGGGGGAGGAGCCAGAGCAGAAGACAGATAAAGATAGAGTAGGTGTCAAACCTCATATTTTAGTGGTGTCACAATACTTTTATCCAGAAGTGTTCCGCATCAATGACATGACGGCGGAGTGGGTGAAAAGAGGCTATAAGGTCACTGTACTTACGGGTATACCCAACTATCCTTTAGGCAGTTTTTTTGAGGGATATGGGTATTCTCAACGTCGCCATGAGTGGTGGAACGGTGTAGAGATTATACGTATACCGCTGATTCCACGGGGAAGGGGTAGCATGGGCATGATACTGAATTACTTGTCCTTTGTTTTGTCCGGGTTCCTGTGGACAGCAGTTACAAGCGTGAAAGCAGATTTGGTATATACTTTTGAAGTGTCACCAATGACACAGGCTCTCACAGGAATTCTGTATGCGAAAAAACACAGTATACCTCATTATATCTATGTCACTGATTTGTGGCCGGAAAATGTGGAATCTGTTACTGGAATTCATAGCAAAGTGATTATGGGGCCTATCCAGAAAATGGTGGATTATATTTATGAAAACAGTGACAGGATATTGACTTGCTCCCAGAGCTTTATAGAGCCTATTCGAAAAAGAGGTATTGATGCTTCCAAGATCGAATTCTGGCCCCAGTACGCAGAGAGTTTTTACAGGCCTGTAGCGAAAAAAGGGAATCTGCTTCCTCAGGATGGTACATTCAATTTGTTGTTTGCCGGAAACATTGGATATGCTCAGGGGTTGGATGTTTTTATCAGGGCTGCGGAAGTTTTGAGAAAAGATGGCAAGTTTGTCCGTTTTAATATAATTGGCGATGGGCGGTATCTGCCTGAATTGCAGGAAGGAATTAAAAAGGCGGGAGTAACAGACTATTTTAATTTCATTCCTAGACAACCGGCTGAGAAGATACCAGACTATCTGGCATTTGCGGATGCCTTGTTGATTACTTTGGCGAAAAGTGAAGTATTTTCTATAACCATACCTGCAAAAACGCAGTCCTGCATGGCATGCGGAAGGCCAGTGCTTGTGTCGGCCGACGGAGAAGTGCAGGAGATCATCAGAGAAGCAGGAGCCGGTCTTTGCAGCGGCGCAGAAGATGCCAGGGGACTTGCAGAAAATATAAAGATATTATCAGGAATGAGCATGGAGGAAAGGGAGAGACTGGCGTTCAATGCTCTTGCCTATTCAAGAAAATGTTTTGATAGGGAGAAGTTACTTAACCGTTTGGATGAGATATTTATGCCACAGAGAGTGAAAGAAAGGATATAGACGCTAATGTCAACATTTAGTGGAGCAACATTATTGATTACAGGGGGTACTGGATCATTTGGACGGACTGTTCTTAAACATTTTTTGCCTACTGACATCGGACAGATTCGTATATTTTCCCGCGATGAAAAGAAGCAGGATGATATGCGTCATGAGCTGCAGCGGGATTATCCAGAGTATTACAATAAGGTGAAATTTTATATAGGAGATGTGAGGAACCGACAGTCTATGCGGGATGCCATGGCTGGTGTGGACTATATCTTTCATGCTGCTGCATTAAAACAGGTTCCGAGCTGTGAGTTCTTCCCTATGGAGGCTGTACGGACAAATATAGAAGGCACGGACAACATGCTCCATGCTGCCATGGAAGCAGGTGTGAAGCGGATCGTGTGCTTGAGTACGGATAAAGCGGCATATCCCATCAATGCCATGGGCATAAGCAAGGCTATGATGGAGCATGTGATAGCGGCGAATGCCAGAGTGGCAGCTGAACAGGGAGATATGGTTATTTGCTGTACCAGATATGGCAATGTGATGTGCAGCCGTGGATCTGTCATTCCATTGTTTGTAGACCAGATTAGGAATCAGAGACCAATTACCATGACAAATCCGGAGATGACCCGTTTTCTTATGAACCTGGATGAAGCTGTGGACCTTGTTCGGTTTGCTTTTGAACATGCAAAGCCAGGAGATTTATTTGTCCAGAAGGCGGATTCATGTACGCTTGGGACTCTGGCAAAGGCTGTTCAAAAGCTATTTGGGGACAGCGGTACGAAGATAATTGGGACAAGGCATGGTGAAAAGCTGTATGAGACTCTGATGACTGTCGAGGAACAGGCACGGGCAGAGGATATGGGGAGATATTACTGTATCTCTGCAGATAATCGTGATCTGAATTATGATAAGTATTTTGTAAATGGACAAATTCACATGGATGAAGGAAAGCCATATACAAGCCATAATATAGTTCGGCTGGATGTTGATGGCACAGTGGAGAAGCTTTTGAGTACGGACTATATCAGAGAAAAGCTTGGCCTCTTAGGGGATGGAAGCACCCGGGGAGCATGGTTATGAGATTTTTGATTCTTGGCTGCAATGGAATGGCCGGCCATATGATCGGTCTTTATCTGAAAGAGCAGGGGCATGAAGTAGAAGGCTTTGCCAGAACAGAAGCGGGGTACATTGACACAATTGTCGGCGATGCAAGGGATTTGAAGCTGGTAAAGGGAACAGTGCAGCAGGGAAGATACGATGCGGTGGTGAATGGGATTGGTCTGCTCAATCAAGCGGCGGAGAACGATCATGAGGCGGCTGTGCTCCTGAATTCTTATTTTCCTCAGTTCCTGGCAAAGATAACAGAAGAGATGGAAACACAGATCATCCATATCAGCACAGACTGTGTATTCAGCGGAAGCAGAGGTGGGTATGGGGAAGATGACATACCAGATGGAAAATTGTTCTATGATAGATCGAAAGCGCTTGGTGAACTGGCGGATAACAAAAATGTCACATTTCGTAATTCAATTATTGGTCCGGATATCAAGAAGGATGGGATTGGACTGGTCAATTGGTTCCTGCAGCAGAATAGGAAGGTATGCGGTTACAGGAATGCTATATGGACAGGCCAGACAACACTTCAGCTGGCTAGGACAATAGAGAAGGCAGCCATCCAAGGTATTCATGGCTTGTACAATATGGTGCCGGAAGAACGTATCAGTAAATATGATATGCTTGTACTATTCAACAGATATCTGCGGTCGACTCCAATTGAAATAGTGCCGGAAGATAGTTTTAAGGTGGATAAGAGCCTTACAAGGACAAATTATGAATTATTTCAATATAAGATACCTGGATATGAGGAACAGATCAGGGAATTGGGTGACTGGATGCAGAGGCATAAAGATCTGTATCCACATTATGAGCTATAGATATATGGAATAGCAGAGGAGATAAGCATACAGTATGTCTATGAGAAAATATCAGCGTTGTACCCGATGTGTAATGGATACAACAGATTCTAAAATTACTTTTGACTCATATGGAGTTTGCGATCATTGTAGAAATTTCGATAAAAATATTGCACCATATTGGAAACCACAGGAGAATAGATTTGATGAATTAGAAAAAGTTGCGCAAAAGATACGAAAAAAGGGAGAAGGCAAAAAATATGATTGTATTTTGGGTTTGTCAGGAGGTGCAGATAGCTCATATCTTGCCTACATAGCAAAAGAAATCATGAATTTAAGGCCTTTGGCTGTTGTAGTAGATACAGGATGGAATTTAAATGTTGCTGTTGAGAATATAGAGAAGATAGTTAAAGGATTAAATATTGATATGTATACTGAGGTGATAAACTGGAAAGAAATGGCCGATTTACAGCTGGCTTTTTTTAAGGCATCTATCTCATCTCAGGATTTTCCACAAGATCATGCTATTTTTGCAGGGCTTTATAATTATGCTGTTAAAAACAAAATAAAATATGTTTTAACTGGGTCAAACAGTGCAACAGAGTTTATTCGGCCGCCCATAGAGTGGATCTATTTGAATGACTTGACTATGGCGCTGGATATACATAGGAAATTTGGAAAAAGAAAGCTGAAAACATTCCCAATGTGTTCTATGCTTAAATATCGTTTGATTTATAAATATGTTTATGGAATGGAAAGGATATTTCCATTAGATTATGTCGTGTACAATAAAGCAGAAGCGGAAGAGTTGCTTTATAAAAAATTTGGATGGACAAAATATGCTAATAAACATTATGAGAATGTTTTTACAAGATTTTTCGAGGGATATTATTTACCACATAAATTTGGATTTGATACAAGGAAAAATGTGTACTCAAATGAGATACTTGCCGGTACAATGACACATGAAAAGGCAATTGAGAAGTTAGAAGAAAAGCCATATGATGAAGAACAAATGTATTTGGATAAAGAATACATAGCAAAGAAGCTAGGAATAACAGTTGCAGAATTTGATGAGATTATAGATAGACCTAATAAAACACCTGATGATTATAGAAATTCTATGTGGTTTATTAAGTTGGGTGTGTTGATTTGTAAAACTCTAAAAATTGAAAATAGGAATATAAGGTGATGATATGGTAGGAATCTTGAATTATGGGTTGGGAAACCTGGGTTCAATTGCCAATATGCTGAAGGCTATTAATGAGAAGACAATTATTACTGATGATCCGAACGAAATAAAGGCTGCAGATGGGATTATTCTTCCTGGAGTAGGAGCATTTGATGCAGGAATGTCAAAGCTTTTAAGAACAGGTTTAGTAGATATAATTAAAGAGGAGGCCAAGGAAGGGAAACCTATTCTTGGCATTTGTCTTGGCATGCAGTTGCTTGGGCGTGGTAGTGAGGAGGGAAGCAGGAAGGGATTGGACTTGATTCCCTTTGAATGTATTAAGTTTCGGTGCAGTGACTCCGGTCTGAAAATACCTCATATGGGATGGGATATAGTTAATATAAAGCAGAATCATAAAATAGTATGTAATTTGAAAGGTCTGCAAAGATATTATTTTGTACATTCCTATCATGCGAGATGTGATAATGATGATAATGTTTTGATGACTTGTGAATATGGATATGAATTTGCATGTGCTGTAGTAAAGGGAAATGTTATAGGAGTTCAATTTCACCCGGAGAAGAGCCATGATTTCGGAATGGCATTGTTGAAAAATTTTGTCGGAATCTGCCACTAAAGCGGAGAGGAAAATGGATGTTTACAAGACCAAGAATAATACCAGTTTTATTAGTCGATGATCGTGACTTGTTCAAAACTATAAAGTTTAATGACAGGACGTACTTGGGAGACCCAGTTAATGCAGTCAAGATATTTAATAGAAAAGGTATTGACGAATTAGCTGTACTTGATATTGGAGCAACAATTAAGGGAGAAGAGCCAGACTTTGAATTACTCAAAGACATCGCAAGCGAAGCATTTATGCCATTGGCGTGTGGAGGGGGAATAAGTTCAGTTGAGCAAATTCGGGAGTTACTGGCTATTGGATATGAAAAGGTGGTATTAAATTCCAGCCTTGTCACAAGGCCTGGTTTGCTCAAAAAAGCTGCAGAGTTATTTGGCTCCCAAAGTATTGTAGCATCTATTGATGCCATTAAAATAAATAAAAAATATCAATGTGCTATCAGAAGCGGTTCAGAATTGATTGATATGGCTCCGGCTGAATTGGCAAGAGAAGCGGAAAACTTAGGTGCGGGCGAGATAATTATTAATTCAATTGACAAGGATGGAACTATGGAGGGCTATGATATTGAATTGGTAAGAATGGTTGCCGATTCAGTTGGTATTCCTGTAACTGCAATCGGAGGTGCAGCAGGAATATCTGATTTGAAAAAGGTGTTGCAGGATGGACATGCTCATGCAGCTGCGGCTGGAAGTATGTTTGTCTTTTATGGTCGCCTGAAGGCGGTGTTGATAACGGCTCCCACTGAAAGAGAATTAATTGATGCAGGTATTTTTACAGTATAGTATGGAGAATTTATGGAAAAGTTAAAACTAATGACCATTCTTGGAACTCGACCGGAAATAATCAAAATGTCAGAGATAATTAAAAAATGTGATATGTATTTTAATAATATACTGGTTCACACCGGTCAGAATTATGACTATGAATTAAACGAGGTTTTTTTTAAGGAATTAGGATTAAGGGAGCCGGATTGTTATCTGGGAGTTGTTGGTGATAATCTCGGTCAAACAATGGGAAATGTGATAGCAAAATCATATGAATTTATGAAAAGAGTGAAGCCAGATGCAGTTATTGTTCTAGGAGATACAAATTCATGTTTATCAGTTTTGTCAGCAAAAAGACTAAAAATACCGATTTTTCACATGGAAGCAGGTAATCGCTGTAAGGATGAAAATCTACCTGAAGAAGTAATCAGGCGTATTGTAGATGTTACAAGTGACGTAAATCTTTGCTATTCGGAGAATGCAAGGAAATATATATTAGATTCTGGTGTAAAGCCTGAATATACGTTTGTTATTGGCTCACCTATGTCAGAAGTATTGGACAAGTATAAAGAAAATATTAAAGACAGTGATATTTTGTGTGAACTTGGACTTGAAGCAGGAAAATATATATTGCTATCTGCTCATAGAGAGGAAAATATTGATATAGAAGAGAACTTTTTTTCTTTGATGAACGCTGTGAATGATATGGCAGAGAAGTACAATATGCCAATATTATATTCCTGCCATCCTAGAAGTAAAAAGTATATTGAACAGCGTAATTTTATGTTTGATAAAAGAGTTTTTCAGCATCAACCGCTCGGTTTTTTTGATTATAATAAGCTTCAGCAAAATGCGTTTTGTGTAGTATCAGATAGTGGAACGCTTCCTGAAGAAAGCGCTTTTTTTCATTTTCCAGCTGTGTCAATTAGAACATCAACAGAGAGACCCGAGGCAATGGAAAAGGGGGTATTTACTATTGGGTCCATATCAGCAGGGCGGTTATTTCAGGCGGTGGATCTTGCTGTTTCTATGTATCAAAATGGGGATAAAGCCTGCGTGGTTTCCTCATATACAGAAAATAATGTGTCCGGAAAAGTTGTAAAAATATTGCAAAGTTATGTGGAAATAATTAACCAGATCATTTGGCGAAAATAAATATATCACTATGAGGAGTTGCTGCAGATGAGATATATTCCTAAAATAATACATTTTATATGGTTTGGAGGGGCTGAATATCCTTCGATTATTAAAAGATGTTTGGATTCATGGAAACGCTTCTGCCCTGAATATGAGTTTATGTTTTGGAATGAGAGTAATTTTGATATAAATCAAAATGAGTTTGTAAAAGAAGCTTATGATAATAAAAAGTGGGCTTTTGTCAGTGATTATGTTAGGCTTTATGCGCTCTATACATATGGAGGAGTTTATGCTGATTCTGATTGCGAGATTGTGCGGTCATTTGATGACCTTCTAGAAAATGAACATGTGGTTACAGGATATTCTACGGAACACTGGATACCCACTGCTTTTTTAGCTGCAGAAAGGGAAAATATATGGATTAAAAAAATGTTGGATTACTATGAGAATAGGCATTTTGTTCTAAAAGATGGAAGATTAGATCTCAAGCCTAATAATGCAGTTATTTCTGAAATATCAGAAAAGGAGTTAGGTTTTAAGCCTGGAAAAGACTTTTTTATAGAGTATGGTAATGTAAGACTTTTTCATAGAAATTATTTTCATCCATATAAAAAACAGGCCATTGAGTTTAGTGATAAAAATTTAGACGATGCGGCAAAATATTTTGATATTGATGAGAATACATATTGCATTCACTATTCTGTAGG
>OFFI01000675.1_pt1 | contig 22423 bp, 17 predicted proteins | sample 1521351 | NCBI WGS metagenome assembly OFFI01 (sample SAMEA3504119, study PRJEB24116) | mouse gut metagenome | biome: mouse gut; feature: mouse-associated habitat; material: faeces | place: Denmark | collected 2011
CCGGGTGTCCATTGTTCACGAAGCGGGCTGCATACCGTTCCTCCGCCACTTCCCAGGGGACCAGCGCCGCCAGTTTGACCCAATCGTTTTCTGGGTCCAGTTTCCCATATGGAAAGATGAAATCTTCCATCCGAAGCTGACTGTTGTCCTTATACATCCACTCCGCCCCCTATAAGTGCACGCTTTTTCCTTGCTTTTTCCCAATTCCCTTGCACCTATTCTACCATATTTCAACCCATATTGCTTGTCTTCCAAGCTGTTTGAGGTTACGAAGCAGGCCCTACATAAAGGGCTGTATGTTCAAGCGAAACCGATATTTGGTAGATATGAGTTCTATATGTGTTTGTTACTTACGAAAAACAACGGGAGGAACCGCTTATACAGCAAATACGCAAAATCGAAAGGTATTCGAGTAAGAAACTTATAAAATAAAAAAGCAGGCGATTAACGCCTGCCATGAGTCGTTTTTCGTGAAGTATGCCACTTGACGAAACGAGCATTTGCCCAAAAACTCCCCTATTATTTTACATAGTGTTGTCGGATTTGTCAATACGTCGGCGTATAACCTTAAAAAAACTTTTCAGAAGTCGAAAAACTCAACTAAGTGATGCGGTTTTAGTGAGTAAAATAGACATAAAGTGGATTTTTAAGCCGTCATTCCTCCGTCAACACACTATGAGCAATGAGGAGGATGCTCAATGTCGAAAAAAGGTGAGAACATCTACAAACGAAAGGATGGTCGCTGGGAAGGCCGGTATATCCGTTCTTATGGTGAGAACGGCAAGCCAAGGTATGGATATGTCTATGCCGCAACTTATCGAGAGGTAAAGCAGAAGCTGGAGGAAAGAAAAAGCTGTGTGGAAGACGTACAGATTGGAGACATACCAAGGTTCAATATGTCCTATGGCGAGGTGCTGAATGCTTGGCTTCAATCTGTGCGCATTAACATCAAAGAATCTACCTATGCCCGCTATTTCAGGCTCATTGAAACACATATTCGTCCGGCGTTAGGAAAGTACCCTGTCTGCAAAATTAGTACGCAGTTAGTAGAAGGAGTTATCAGAGACCAACTTAATAGTGGGCGGCTGGATGGAAAGGGCGGCTTATCTCCAAAAACGGTGACGGACATACTGACAATCATCAAAAGTTCTATGGAGTATGCGAGGTATAACGGATTTGATATCATCTGCGATTTACGAAGACTGACCATAAAGAAGAAGGATCAGGAGATGCGAGTACTCACACAAGCTGAACAGTCCGCTCTTGTAAACGTACTTTTAGAGGATACTGACAGATACAAATTTGGTGTCCTTCTCTCCTTATATACAGGAATCCGCATCGGTGAACTTTGTGCTTTGCGGTGGGAAGACATCAGTATTCCCACTGCCACGCTCAAAGTACGAAAAACTATGCAACGGATACAAGATACCGATGTAGCTACAACGACAAAGACAAAGGTTATTGTTACAGAGCCCAAAAGTCAATGCTCCGTACGAGATATACCGCTCCCTCAATTTATTGTGGACATTGCGGAGAAGTTTGTAGATCATCCCAAAGCATTTGTCTTGAGTGGCGATAAGAACAGATATATTGAGCCGCGAACTATGCAGAATCACTTCAAAGCGTATGTGAAGGAGAGTAAAATCGAAGATGCAAACTATCATGCGCTTCGTCATACATTCGCCACGAGATGTATAGAAGTGGGTTTTGAGATAAAGACTCTTAGCGAAATTCTTGGGCACGCTAACGTGAATATCACTCTCAACCGCTATGTTCATTCATCCTTTGATTTAAAGTGCGCTAATATGAATAAACTGTCACTCCCTGCTTAATAGCCGTCAAAAACTCCGTCATAGAACAGCCTGGATTGCCTGAAAAAACAAGGATCTAGGCTGATTTTACGTCAAGTGGCATACTTCACGAAAAACTAAAAGGCTAGAGGAAAAGGTGGAAAAACGGGTAAAATCTTGTCCGACAAGCCCCAAAAGGGGCATACCAAACTGTTATTTAAAGAACTTGACTGTTAACATAACCAAATATAGGCACAGTTATACGCAGACTTGACACAATTCCAACTAATCTAATTTCAAATTTGCCCAGAAACAATCTCAATAAAGGCATTTGGACTTGAGCTTTGACTTGCCCGAATTGCAATGGCGATATTATGAGCATCTCTAGGCTAATAGGAGGATGCAGCATGAATCAGGATAAAGTAATCATTACGGTGAACCTAATCAAGCAAGGAATTATGCACGATTTGGAAGTCCCGCTTGATATTTCTGCAAATGAGTTGTGTGAAGCACTATTTCATCAATATTTGCCGGAGCACGAAGAAGATGTCGAACAGTTCTATTTACGTTCTGAGCGACCCATTGCTCTGCTCCGAGGCGAAAGAACTCTACGAGAGTATGGAATACGCGATGGAAGTATAATAAACATTACGAGGTAGAAATATGAATGGGGAAAAGTACATATTAACTATTCGCAATAGCGATATCTTTAAAGAAGTCAATTTGTCCGATGATAGCCTGTTCCTCAAAATTGGCACCACGCAGGACTGTAATATTCGCTTAAAGCGTGAACTGTTTGAAGTTTCAGTTTGCATCTCCGTGTGGCTCGAAGAAGGAAACTGGCATATTTCCTGTGACGATGTACTATTCATTGAAACTTCCTCGGCAAAGGGGAGTCAAAAGACCACATTGCATCATGGGGATATTCTGAAATTATATGATAGCGTTTCAAAGCAATTGGTTCTAAATATATTGTTTTCTTATGATTTTACCGAAAATACGGTGAATTACGATACAATAGTAGACATTCGCTCCCTTAATAAGATTACAGTTGGCGGCTCCTCAAATGCTCAAATCCGCCTCAATAGCCAGTATGTCGGTGCTGAACTGATTGTCCTTTCGCGGAGAGCAGATGGTTCGCTTGATATCGACCCTACTAACGCACCACAAAGCGCAACTTTGAACGGCAACAGAATTTTCGAGCAAACAGCAGTCCACGAATATGACTTCATTGGGATAGCTGACTACAGCTTTTACTTCAAAAATGGCATCCTCTATACATCAATGCGCAGTGATATAGCCTTTGTAGGCGTATCAGCTCAACCATTGCGTGAGGAGACACCAGCATTTGACTACCCAAAGCTAAACCGAAGCCCTCGGATGCTGTATTTCTTCAAAACTAATCCCATTGAGATATTGAACCCACCCCAAAAGCCGGAAAAACCAAAAGATAATCTCGTTTTGCAGCTTTCTCCAGCTCTCCTGATGATTGCAGTAACCGTTGTAACACGAAGCGGAATCATTGAGGGGCTTGGTACTGGAAACCCTGCATTTTTGATTTTCAGTCTGGCAACCATGGCCGTGGGTATCGTCACATCCGTTCTCAGCTTTGTTCATAACCGAAAGCAGTACAAGCTATCCTTGGAGCAGTGGAACAAGGATTATACTGCTTATATTGCGAAAAAACGTCAGGAGATTGAAGAAGAGCAACAGAATGAGCGTTTGGCACTGATGGACGTATATCCCTCTACCGAGAACATAAGGGATTTAGTAAAAACATTTTCTGGACGCCTTTTTGAAAGATCCCCAAAAGATGAAGACTTTCTTTTTGTTCGCGCTGGGCTTGGGGCTATTCCGGCAATTAGGCAAGTTAGTTGCCGTCAGGAAGAGCATATCAAAATTGACAATGAATTGATGATGATTCCTGAGCAGATGTGTACTGAATACGCAAAGCTGAAAGATGCTCCAGTATTATTGCACCTTCCTCAATCTGGAGCCATTGGGGTAGTGGGCTCCGAAAGTGAAAGGTATGATTTTTTCAAAAGCTTATTGCTTGATATCTGTGTAGAGCACAGTTATGAGGATGTCCAAGTTGTTGTACTGATTCCTCCACAGGATTGGAAAAAATATGAGTGGATAAAATGGATTCCTCATATCAAATCATCTGGCGGTGATTGTAGAGGTATTGTTTGTGACGATGAGAGTCGAGACGATATCTTTGAGGCGCTCTATGCAATGATGACGCAGAGGTACATAAATTCGGGTGAGGATAACGCAAGCGTCACCCCATTCTATGTTGTTTTTGTCCTTGAAGAATATAGCATAAAAACGCATCCGCTCTCTCAATATATAGGCAGTTTGGACAAGACCGGAATGAGCTTTATATATTTTAAAGAATATAAAGAGAGCTTGCCAAAAGAATGTGCAGAAATTGTTGAACTAACAAATGGTGGCGGTATTTTGCGTCTCTCTCGAGACAAAGCTTTTTCATGCCAGTTTACAAGAGAGCATGTTAACGATGAAAGCATCCAATTCGTTGCAGAGCGGCTTGCCCCTGTCTATTGCGAGAAAATAGCATTGTCTTCAAGATTGACATCAAACATTACTTTGTTCGATTTGTTAAACATTATCTCGCCAGAGGATTTGGATCTAGCCTCTCAGTGGAAAGCGTCTAATGTCCAGCGTTCCCTTTCGGCACCACTGGGCGTTGATGTGAAGGGGAGTAAGGTATTCCTTGATTTGCACGAAAAAGCCCATGGCCCTCATGGCCTTGTTGCAGGCACCACAGGTTCTGGTAAGAGCGAAATCATGCAGTCTTATATCCTTTCTGTTGCTACGAAGTTCCATCCTTATGAGGTGTCCTTTGTTATCATTGACTTCAAGGGTGGTGGAATGGCAAACCAGTTTGAGAATTTGCCTCATCTGATTGGTAAAATTACTGATATCGACAGCCATGAAATAAACCGGTCACTTCTCTCTATTCGTTCGGAATTAGAAAAGCGCAAGAGACTATTTGCTCAATGCGGAGTAAACCATATAGATCAGTATATCGGGAAATTCCGTGCTGGTGAAGCATCTGTGGCTTTGCCACACCTGATTCTGATTGTGGACGAGTTTGCGGAACTGAGGGCTGAACAACCAGAATTTATGAAGGAGCTGATTAGCACTGCACGTGTTGGGCGGAGTTTGGGTATTCACCTTATACTGGCGACGCAAAAACCAGCCGGACAGGTCAATGAGCAAATTTGGAGCAATTCCCGTTTTAAGCTTTGTCTGAAAGTTGCGACAAAGGAGGACAGTACTGAGGTCCTCCGCTCTCCGCTGGCATCGGAGATACGTGAGCCTGGACGCGCTTATTTGCAGGTTGGAAACAATGAAGTTTTCACCTTGTTCCAGTCTGCTTACTGTGGTGCCTCTGCCTTGAGCGATCGGAACGGTAGTACACGTGAGTTCAAAATTTCGGAAGTGTCATTCACCGGTAAACGTAGGACAATATATGAGCGCAAAACTATCAAGTCTACCGATGGCTCGAAACTGACTCAGCTTAAGGCAATGGTGGACTACATTGACAAATACTGCCATAAGGCAAATATTGAGCGTCTTCCCAGCATATGCCTTCCATCCCTGCCCCAAATTATTGACTACAAGAGCAACGTGCAAGATTTGTCTATGGCTGGGGCAATAAAGATTGGTATATACGATGATCCGGCAAATCAATTACAACCTGATGTGATACTTGATTTTTCTAGCGGGAACATTATGGTTATTGGTGCAGCACAGACCGGCAAAACGGTGTTGTTGCAAACGCTAATTCGAAGTGTTGCCGAACAATATACTCCAGAGCAGTTCTCTATCTACATCCTCGATTTTGGATCAAAGGTTCTTAAAATTTTTGAGAATATGAACCACGTGGGCGGTGTACTAACCGATGCAGACGATGAACGGCTGAAAAACTTCTTCAAAATGATGCGCGAGGAAGTGGATAAGCGTAAGGATGCGTTTTCTCGGTTGGGAGTTGGTTCTTATGAGGCATACCTCGGAGCAATGAGCACAAGGCCCCTTCCTCGCGTTCTGGTCATGATTGATAACATGGTAGCTTTCAAAGAAATGTACCAGGAATATGAGGACGATTTACTTAACCTTTGCAGAGAAGGATTGGCTTTAGGCATCACTTTGGTCGTCACAGCAAAGCAGACAGCGGGATTGAGCTATAGGTATATGGGGAACTTTGCGACGCGTGTGGCATTTAACTGTACTGAAGCCAGCGAATATAGCAATGTTTTTGATCGTTGCCAGATTCGTCCGCAAAATTTCCAAGGACGTGGATTAATTTCAATCCAGAAGATTGTCTATGAGTTCCAGGCCGTTCTCCCTTTCGATGGCATCGTTGAGAGAACCCAGGAAGAAGTACGACGTTCTGAGAGCAAACGCATTGAGCAAATCAAAGCTTTTATAGCGGATGTCGCAAAGAAATACGGCAATATCAAGGCCAAAGCGGTCCCCGAGATTCCTGCTACACTGACAAACGACTATTGGAGTGACCCAAGTTATAAGTTTGAGCAGTTTATTGTACCGATAGGGCTCACATACAACGAAATTGAGCCAGTTACTCTCGATTTAACACATGTTGGCTCTCTGGGAATTATCGGGAGGGAATGCTTTGGTAAAAGCAATCTAGTACGCATCATAATGAATTACCTTCAGGCTCATGTATTTGACTTCTCCTGCGAGGCATACCTGATCGACAGTTACGACCGTCAACTAAAGGAGTTTGAGACATTCGGATTTGTTGAGCAGCTTAGCATCGACTGCGGAGACTTTGAAGAGATCATCCAGACTTTCAGTGACAAAGCACATGACAGGATGGAAATTCTTCGCGCCGGAGACAGTCTGGACAATCTGCCCTTGATGTTGTGCATCGTGCAGAACACGCAGATTTTTGCACCCGGAGTTGTGACTAAAGCGGTTTCAGATAAGTTCAAAAAGATTCTTTCGGATGGAAAGCAATTGAAGATGTGCTTCATTTTCTCTAACCTTGATAACAACGGTGAGTTTTCTGCTTCTGACATGGTCAAGATTACAAGGGAACTAGGACAGTACGTTTTGCTTGATGATCTCGCAAACATTAAGCTGTTTGGTTCTGGAAAATTCACTCCAGCGGATTTGCGTCAGTTCAAAAAACAGCTTCTTGTGGGGGATGGGTACATGTATAATGCTAGGGATGGACTTGAGAAAATCAAGCTTGTGAAAGCAGATTGAGAAGGAGTGATTGATTATGGCGGGCAGCGGAGGCGGTCAGGTTAACCATTTAGACACCATCAGCTTCAACAGCACAATCAACGCATATAGCGGGTACATCCAGCGCTTTGAAGGGATTGTTCAGGCGGTTGAGCGGATTACCGGGCAGGTCCTATCCCATTGGGATGGGGTCGGTAGAGATGCCTTTGAGAAGGACTGCAAGCAGGTCCAGATAAACTTGAGGGATGTCGCTGATATCATGTATGACTTACGCGATGCGCTGACAAATGCCCATGCAGAGTACATGAAAACGGACAATTCACTATCGAAAAGTTTCGAGTCCTGAGAGGAGTATATCTGTATGGGGGACTATAGCTACCTTTATAGCCAGCTAAGGTATTGGCAAAACGAGGCCACACGGCTTCGAAATGAGATAAAGAAGTGGAAACAGCGAAAAAAGGATGTCGAGGACGTCCAAAAATCGCTCCGCTCCGTTGCGCAAAACTCCTCCAGTAATGTAAATTCCAAGATTACCAAAGCAAATGACAAATTAGACCATTCTATAGACTGCCCGACTAAAGAAAGCAGGATGGATTCAATTTTCAGGGGCAAAAATGAGCGTAATGTCGATGGCGACTCCGATTTATCGAATGCAAAAGGGGAATTGGAGCGGGAAATTGGGGTATGCAAAAGTAAAATTACAGAGTTGGAAGGCGATTTGAAGAATGCTGAGAATCAAATCAGGCGAATTCAAGATGCAATTCGAAATCTAGACAAAGACTGACCTGTTTTGGGGAGATGTTTTATGAAGCTGACCTTATATTATGGTGATCTGTCGCGTGCTGCGGATAACTCGAATAAACTGGCGACAGAGTTGGATGACTATTGCGATAGCTTATCCCAAAAAGTTCAGAAGAAAATGTACAGTGTTGAGGGCGGAATATCTTCAGCTTTGAACACGGCGGATTACTATGTAAATCAGAAAATTCGTAATTTGAGAACGAAGTCATCTAATGCCAGAAATCTGGCAAGGCAGATCAACAACCTTCTTGGAACTGCTAAGAGAGTGGACTCTGATGTCAAATCTACAATAGAGGCAAACCAGAAAAATCTTTTCCAAAAGCATGCAGATTTACGCCCCTCTAATGCCCAACTCTATCTTACCTCTTTCCTGTGCGATGCAAAAAATATCCCTGTTATTGGCACGCTCATTCGAGGGGCCGAGGCCATTGGAGATGGGATTGACCATCTGAAGAAAGAAATCCGCTATTGGTATAAGTGCGAAGGCGGCAAGGAACTTGTTGGGATTATATTGAGTGCTGTCGGTGCGGTTTTAGCTGTCGTTGCTTTGGTTGTTGCATTCACATTTACTGGAGGAACAATACTTGCCGTGATTGCGGGCATAGCGGGTATTATAGGCGCAATAATTGGGCTTGTTAATGCTGTTACCAATGTTGTTACTTCCTTCCAGGCCTATGGAGCTGCTACGGGAGGACATCCAGGCCAAGCCAAAATATATGCGGGTCAGGACAAGCTTTCTGATGTTTTGCGTGATACAAACTTCCATGACAAAGACTGGAACCGTGGAAGCAATATTGCTGCAACTGGCCTGGATGTTACCGAAGCGGTTTGTGACATCATTGGAATCGTAAACGGTATAACAACAACAGTTAAGGATTTGAAAGGTTTTAGCCTGAAAAAGACGTTTAAGTCTATTTGTCAGCCACGAAATGCAGATGGAACTTTTGCAGCTGGAAAACCAACTCTTTGGAACGGCCTAAAGAGCATTACAACGAAAATAAATGCTAAAGACATGATTCTTGGCGATTTGAACGTCAAAAACCTTTCTCGGTTATCCAAAATGAAAGATCCTGTGGACAAAATTAAAACAATTGGCAAACTCTCCAAGGCAATTAACGGAATTGTATCAGATTTGGATAAAATCAATGAGAGTGACATGACATTTAGCGAATTTCTGCTGAAGCGCATAACTATAGGGCTTGATAAGTCCCTGTTCAAACAGGAAAAATTAGTTACTAAAATTAAGGATGATGGCTCTAAGATAAGAAAGTTTGAAGAGACGAACTTCACTAAAATTATCAAGGCAATTCGAATCCCTGTTGACGATTTGGGTATCAAAAAGTTATTGATTGGGCTTGAACCGAGTGGATCACTAGACAATATTCTGTCACCAAAGAGTGGAATAATCGGAAAGGTCCAAAGCATTATCAAGTCATTAAAAAAATGGACTCCGCCTATCATAGATATTGATACGGGCCTTTACGCGAGCAACACTAAAAAAACAAGCAGTATGGGGAAATATTCTGTGACGAAACCTGTCATAGAAATGAATCCTGTTCCCTCAATGCCGTCTTATGTTTTGCCGCCAATGCAGCTTAACATTTCCACTCAATACCGGTATCCATATTTAAATCTTGCAGCGTGATGTTGAGGAGTGCCTTATAATGCCTGAAGATTTCATTTTACTATGTGCAGTTCTTCTGATATCCATAGGTGGTATCTTCATATTTGTTGGATGGTTTATGTTTTCTTTTTTGCGGCTGAATCCTAAGCAAGCAATTAGATCCACAGGCAATCTTGTAGGTTTCCGACAGCATTTGTCAACTGTAGAGTTCAGCAACAACTACACTGATTATCGCGAAAATCGTCCGGGAAGAGTACCGGTTGTGACGCTGAGATATGAAGGAGAATCCTTTGAGATTTCTGCCGCTGCTGCTGACTACAGTCTGTCGGAATCAGATATTGGGAAGCCTGTTCGTGTTTGCTACCAACAGAAGTTTGGAATTGTTTTACTGATCGATAATGAGAAGTCGATTCGGAACTATATCAGGTTGAAGAAAACATTGTTCTGGTGTTTTTTTGCTGTTGGTATGATCTTGATTGCAATTGCTGCGGTGCTATTGCTCCTATATTAAAAGTCGAGCGATGAAAGGAGAAGATATATGGATAAGTTACAAGCCCAGGAATACCTCACGCAAGGCAGTGTATTAGCTGGACAGGGAAACCACGAGGCGGCCTTGTCGTATTATGAAAAGGCAGAGAAGGAAGACCCCATGAATATTGAGGTTTACCTCTCCAAAGGAATTGCATATGCCAATATGGATGACCTTGATGAGGCAAAGCGTCAGTTTGAGAAAGCGCTGAAGGTCAACCGTAAATCCGGCCTTGCATATTTCCACCTGGGTAGTATTGAAATGCTGCTTGGTGATACGGCGTCAGGAATTGAGAACTACAACAAGGCGATTGCCAACGGCTATGATGATGCTCAGCTCTATTATAGTATGGGGCTTCTCTATGAAGAGCAGAGCGACTTCGATATGGCATTGCGTAACTACTCAAAAGCCATCCAACGCGATGCTCTTCGTCCTGATATCCGCATTCGGAAAGCGAGGCTCCTAGTCCGTAGCAATCATATCCCAGAGGCCATGCAGGTCTTGGACGAGACAATCCTCACCAACCCAGATGTTTTCGAGGGATATCATATTAAGTTTACCCTGCTGATGCAGATGGGACAGCTTGAAAAGGCAGAGGAGCTTTTGAAAACGGCGCTCGACCTATTCCCGCAGGACTACGGATTTGCCCTAGATAAGGTGTCGCTGAGAATTAGACAGGATAAAATCGATGAAGCACTCGATATTCTTGCCGAACTGGAAAATGCGGATGATGCGGATGATAGTCTGCATCGCAGAGTATACATGGAACGTGCACAAATCCAGGCGGACCGTGAGGATGTTGACGGTGCCATTGCCGCACTCGAACAGGCAAAGGCTCTTTCAGAAAAAAACGGCTCCTTCGATACAGAAGTCGTATTTCTGCTTGCAAGCTGCCATCTATCTCAGGAGAAATATGGGGAGCTGTTAGAAGATGCCCGTCAACTCCTTGAGAAAGCTGATGACGGATATAACAAGGAAACTGCGCGGTACTTTGAGCCGCTGGCGCTGAAGATGCTTGGCCGTATGGATGAAGCCATGCCCAAATACAAGGATGCCATTGCGGAATTTCGGCGTCAATCACTGGACACGCCTGGAAACTTAGATGCCTATCTGCTCAGGGCAATGTGCCTGCGTGACATTGAACAATACGAAAAAGCGCTTGAGTTAATCAGCTATGTTGTTACTCTTCAACCTGACCGAGCTGAGCCCCGCATCGTGAAGGTCTCTCTCCTAGAGACGCTTGGAAAAACGGAAGAGGCTGAACAGGAAAGCCAGCTTCTGTCGGAAATGCTCCCCGATGAACTGAAACACAAGTAAGGAGTGCAAGAGATGGATTTGTATATAGACCAGGACTATCTTGCAGATGGAAGCAGAGCCCTGGCGGACAAGCGCGACGAAATGGAGCAATTAAGGTCTGAAATCAAAACCTCATTTGAACAGTTGCGTAAAGAGTGGGATTCGGAGGCAGGCCGATTATTCTTCGAGAAGTTCGAAGAGGACCTGCTCAAGAACCTTGATCGATATGTGATTGTCTTTGGGTACATGAGCCAGAATCTATCAACCGCGTTGCAGAAATACGATGAGGCTTTTAGAGCTGTCGATGCTGTCGCTTCAGTGCAGTATTAGCAGATAAAAAATTTATAAAAGGAGTGTTTAGTCATGGCAGAGCGCATTATGATGACCCCGCAGGAACTGAACGATGGAGCTACGTTCCTTCGTCAGCGGCTTGATGCAATCAATCAGGAGGTGTCCCAGCTGAAAAGCAAGATTGATGATGTTTGCTCTCGCTGGGAGGGCGCAGCGCAGCAGTCGTTCATTAACCAGTTCGAGAACGAAATGTACCCGATCCTCCGCGATACTTTGCCCCAGGTAATTGAGGGCGTTTCCAGTGAGTTGGATGCGGCCGCAAACGCCATCCGCGATACCGATGCAAGCCTTGCAAGTGCTTTTTCCGGTTCTTAATGTACGATAACAACCAATTCGCTTAGGAGGTCCCACCCTATGTCCGTCAAGAAAATGCTTATTCTGTTTATGGTGACTCTTTTCTCAATTTCTCTGTGTACTTCAGTAGCCCTAGCTGCCAGCACCCCAGTTCTATTGCAGGGATGTGCATGGGAGGAAAATATTGATGTGTTTATCTCGGGGGAACTTGGGACAAATGACATTCAATTTGAGGTTTCGAAGCAAGCCGCCGAAGTGACAGATAGCGGACTCTTGGCGGACAAGGGTGTAACCATCCGAACCACAATTCTCCTGGACATTTCAACCTCTATGCCCCAGAACATGCGGCCAAAGGTAAAAGAATACATCGATTACTGCATTGAGAAACTGGGGACAAATGAGGAGCTTCGAATTATCACTTTTGGAAATGAAATGGTCGTGTTGCAGGACTTTACATCTGACCGTTATGATTTATCCAGAGTCACACCCAAAATTGAGTTCAATGGACAACAATCCATGATCTATGACGCTATATATAATTCCATCCCAGACATACAGCCTATTGATGGAAATCCGTGTTTCTATCGTACCATTATCATCACTGACGGAGTTGATAAGTCAACAACGGGCATCACAAAAGAGGAATTATACTTAAAGCTACAACAAAGCACATACCCGGTCGAGGTAATTGCGGTAAGCGAAAATGGGCAAAATGACTCTGAAAAAGAACTTTCTGCCTTGACACGCATCAGCAATGGCCGCTATGTAAATTTTCAATCCGAAAGTAATCTGGAGCAGTCGCTACTTGGAGTGGACAACATCGTATGGATCAGGGCAAAATTGCCTAATGATTTGCTGGATGGCTCTACCCGCCAATTTAATATCTCCGATGGCTTAAATAGTCTCCAGTTTGATTTTAAAGTTCCAGTGTTTGGTGAGGCTCTACCTGATGAGCCAGCAGGAAGCGAAACGCCCTCCGAGGGAGTGCCCAGCTCCCAACCAGAGAACACGGCACCCACTTCATCTGAAGAAGCCACACCAAGCATGCCCGTTCCGCAACCCCAAGAACCCGAACCCAATAACGGAACTGTGATCAAAGTTGCTATTGCTGGGGCTGTTGCGGCGACAATCATAATTCTTGCAGTAGTTTCAATATTAAGAAACAAGAAAAAGTCCAAAGCAACAAATGAAAAGAAAAACGAGGCAACAACTATTACCGATAATGGTACTGAAACAGTAGTTCTTTCTGGTGGTACTACTATCCGCTTAAGAAAGATTGACGATCCGGATAAAGTCTGGGAAGTACAATTATCTGAACCGATCATGGTGGGTAGAGATGAGACTTGCCAGGTATGTATAGATGAAGGCAGTGTATCAAGACAGCAATGTGTATTGTATATGGCCGACGATGGTACTGCAATGATCGAGAATAAGAGCAAATCTAATGTTACGCAGGTCAACAAGGTTAAACTTGACAATCCGCAAAGTCTGAATGAAGGAGATCAGATTAAGTGCGGTAGGATAGTATTGGTCATTGACTCCGTTCAAAAAGAGCCAAACAGTACATCAGGGAAGATTAACAGGTTGACACAATTTGTTAATGTATAGACCTCAGCGTTTCGTGGTGCGGAGAGGTATGGTTATTTTATGGGCACAGCTTTGATACGCTACGCCGCTCGTTCGGATAAAGGGTGCGTCAGAAGAAATAATGAAGATAATCTCTTCTTTTGCGGGCGGCATCTGACCAGTAGTGAACTGAGCCATCCATTTAGTGTAGATGGCGAGTGTCCCTTCCCCGCAATTTTTGGCGTGTTTGATGGAATTGGTGGTGAGCAATGTGGGGAATGTGCATCCATGATTGCCGCGCAAACCCTGACAATTTATGAACCTCAGCTCCTATCAGATTTAGAAATTAAGTCTGGTCGTAATATGTATAACTATGTTGAGAGCGTCAATCAAAAGATTGGAAAAGCTACTTTGGTTCAAGGTGCCCGAATGGGTACAACAGCCGCAATAGTTATTGTTTCCCAGAATGAAATTCGCTCATATAACGTAGGCGATTCACGAATTTATACTTGTGTACATGGAAAGCTGAAGCAAATTTCTGAGGATCATACTCTTGCAAGGCAAAAGATTGACAGAAAAGAGTACACTGCTCAGGAGGCGCGCCAAAGCCGTGATTGGGGAAAACTAACCGCATGTTTGGGGATACCAAGATCTAATGGAAAATTTGCAGAAATAACACGGCTTCCAATTACTCCGGTAAATGGAACGATTCGAATATTGCTATGCTCCGATGGAATATCAGACATGGTGCCTGATAATATCATTGAAGCAATCCTCCGCTTTGGGCCACCTAATCAAGCTGGGAAGCGATTGATGTCCGAAGCTCTTAACCGAGGTGGAAGGGATAACGCTTCATTTATCATCGCCGATGTTATTCCCGAGAGCGCACTAATCAGCAAATTGAGGTATTTGGTGTCAATTTGATTTAATACCCAAATAATAACTGAAAATGGTGTTATGTATGTTAGTTGTTGGAGAAGTGTTCGATGAACGCTATAGGATTATAAAATCACTTGGGCATGGCGGCATGGGGACTGTCTATCTTGCCACAGACAATGTAGACGGTTCAAGCTGGGCAATTAAAGAAGAGAAAATTACAACAAAGAACCGGAAATTACTTTTTTCAGAAGCTGAAATTATGGAAAAAGTAAATCATCCGGCATTCCCGAAATTTCGGGATAAAAAAGAATTCAATGGGTATCTATACTTAATTATGGAATACATAGACGGACATACCCTTGAGGACGAAATAATAGAAAAGAAAAGAATTAGCGAGGGACAAGCCATCGAGTGGTTTAAGCAAATTTGTGTTGCCTTGGTTTATCTCCATGGCCTTGATAATCCCATAGTCTATCGAGACTTTAAGCCATCGAATCTCATGGTCGAAAAAACAGGCAGAATCCGAATAATTGACCTTGGAATTGCTCAGGAATATCAAGGAGATAGTGCGGAAGTCGATGTTGCAGTATTAACAAGAGGATATGCCGCCCCCGAGCAGTATAATAAGCGTTACAAGTTAGATTCACGAACTGATATCTACGCATTGGCGGTTACTGCCCACTATATGCTCACGGGTAAAGACCCCAACAAGCCACCCTATGTCTTTGTTCCAGTCAGAAAACTGCGGCATAATTTATCTGTTGCAATTGAGTACATCCTAAAAAAGTGCCTACAACCAAACCCGAACAAGCGGTATGCTAACGCAACGTATCTTCTCCACGACATAGAACGCATCGAAGAACTTGACCGAAAAATTAGATTGCAGGTCAGGACACGAAAAATTGTCGCATGTTCGCTGATTTCCATTGCTGTCATTTCTTCAATCGTTGTGTACTCGATTAATCTTAGTGCTCAGAGAAAAGAAATTGAGGGTTATAATGCATTAATTGAGTCGGCTATAGCCGCAGCTTCTTTAGATAGCGCATTGCAGGATATCCAAGACGCGATAAACCTATCGCCAGAAAACCCCGAGGCGTACATTTTATGTGCAGAGTTATATTTAGAGTATGGCCACATCGAAGATGCCTACACCTATGTGAATGACATTATTATCAATCAGTTTCCTGATATTTACAATAACACGGATTTTCTGGAGCTTGTACAAAAACTGGATAAAGTATCATAAATACTACTCTTAGGAGGAACAGTATGAAAAGAATTAAGCTACTTGCGTCTGGAGCCTTGATTATTAGCCTTATTGCAATCGCAGTCGGCGCTTCGTTTTTGATGGCAAGCACAACGGCCACAAGGCCAAGCAAAACCTACAATGATTACATGACTGACGGCGATCTCTATCTGGAAAATGGTGAGTACTTTAAGGCAATTGTTTCATATGAAAATGCTTTGACCGAGAGAACGGACAGTATTGACGCTCTGCAGGGCTTGGCCTCTACATATTACCGCCAGATGAACCGGGAAAAAGAAACTGAGGTTCGCAATCAAATTGCTGAAAAGGACCCATCTAACCTCGATAATCAGGTGCGCCTTGTTGAACTGATGATTAATGAGGGTAGTCTTGACGAGGCCAAGGAGAGAACGCAGGAGCTTATGGCATCCAACGATTCCGACTCCCTTCGCTCGTTGTATAGCGAAATGGAGATTGCAACTCCAGTTTTCAACCTTTCATCCGGGAGCTATGCCGATTATCAACTGTTGCAGCTGACAAATGCCTATAATAACGCTATTGTTCGCTATACAACAGACGGCAGTGAACCAAATACGAGTTCTCAATCCTATATTGACGGAATTGTTATTTCCTACCCGGAAACAGTGATTCGAGCTAAAGCATTCGGCTCTCTAGGATATACCAGCGATGAAGTATCCCTGAATTTTTCTATTACTAAACCCGCCGAAATTGTAAATTCAAGAAATAGCTACGGAGGGAATTACTCTGACACTCTTTATCGTATCACGAGCAGTGTGCTTAACAAATCATGGAATTCCGATGTCTACAATTATGAAATGGCACAAATCCGTGAGTTGTATATACTGGGTGGGTACAATGTTGAATCGGAGCCAATGAGTGTTTCCTTTTACAGTGATTACTACAAAAGGTATGACAGCCGCTATACAGAACATGGGAACTTCGATTTGACATTTGCTGCATATACCCCTTTCCTTAAAACATTGTCTGTAGGATATCAAACAAGCCTTGATCTTTCTCCCCTAGCATCGTTATCTTACATTGAAGATTTGTCGCTTCTAAATAACGGCATCACAGATATTTCGGCACTTTCAGGCTTAACATCTCTCAGGAGACTTGCGCTTGGATGGAATGACATAAGCGATGTTGCGGCGCTGTCCAATTTGACCGGGTTGGAGTCTCTTGGCCTGTGGAATAACCAAGTTGCCAATATTGATGCTCTTCACGGTCTTAGTAATTTGACCTATTTCGATGTTGCTTATAACAATATTAGCAATCTCGGGGTCGTATCTGGAATGCCTGAATTGAATGAACTTTGGATCAACAATAATCAGATATCAGATATTTCTCCAGTGTCAGGCAATCAGAAGTTGATGGTACTAATGCAATGCGGCAATCCCATTTCCAATTATGACGCTCTTACGGACATAAAACCCCAACTATATAAGACTGATTTAGAAGGGTAAGGTGTTATATGAAAATACTATTGATTGCTGCCGTCATAATTGAATGTGCGGTTCTTGTATGCCTGACTATTTTTAAGAAATGGACGAAAAAAACTTTTATTGCTGTGTCCGCTCTGACGGCCCTTTGCTGTGTTGGCGTTGGGGCTGTAATCGTTGGAGGGCAGATGTCCGCGAGTCCTGTTGACCAGAGAGCGCATTTATACATGGCAGCCCGCTTGCTTGAGGAAGACTACATCGGAGAAACGCTGGAAGTTTTGTCGGTTGTTTCTGATGAAACCTGTGAACTTTATGACTGCCGTTCTGTTCGCGCCCTCTCTTACAATTTAAATGAAGCATATAAAACTGCTGAAGAATATCTTCTTTCTTTTGAAGGCGGAGAATTTGAAGAGATCATTCTGGAGGCATCCGACAAGGAAACTCCTGTCGCTGATGATTCCAGGCAACGCATTGTGACTGCCGCACTGGATTCAATAGCGGCGACTGAGTCAGAGAGTCTACAGTGGGAAGCCGAAATGAAAGTTCGGTATATGGGGTTCCATCTGTCTGAGGAAGAGAAGCAAAATGTGACAACCCTTCCTGCCCTAGTCAAAGTGGCCATCATAGAGAATAGGTACGAAGATGCGTATAATCAAATCGTCAACGCAACCGATAACAATGACGTTAAAAATGCCGTTATTATTTCAAATATGTATGTTAACAACTACAACCGTCGCGTAATGGCCGAAACTGATGCGGAGTATGCGACACTTTGGAATGAGGCAACGCAGTTACAGGCGGATTTGAATATCGCCTCGCTTTCCCTTCCAAAAGAAGCTTCGGATGAAGAAATAGAATCCAGTGAAGAGTACCAAGATTACCAAGTAGTAAGAGCAAAATATGATTTGGCCTTAACAGAATTAAACCAAGAGTCAGTAAAGCGAGCAATCAATTACTTGAATTCCATCGAATCTGATGACCCGCAATTTGTAATTGGGAAAGAACTTCAGCTTGCAAGGCTATATTTTATGAGCAATCAGCTCGAAGAAGCGAGAAAATGCATCCTCAACATATTTACAGCAGAAAAGCTGGACGATACTCAATGGCTCGGTAGAGATGCCTCAGCTTTCCGCAATGCCTTCATTAGCTATATCTCAGATTCTACCGATGATGAGTACAGTATTTTGTTTGACAAACTGATGACAAGTCTTTATCAAAGTGTATTTGATGATGAAAATTACAGTTCCTTTAAAGAATTTGTCATATCTTATTTGCGCAATGTTTTCGGCGGCCTTGTAATAAGAAGAGTTGACACGACAGAATTTCCGCAAATTGTTACAGATGTGTCCGTAACAAACCCTGAAATTGAGGTTAACAGCAGTTCTTTGTCCTTAACTGATACAGGCAATTCAATATCCAGTTATTCTGTAGATATCATTGAAGTAAATGACTTGTCGCTTTCTTTAGTCCTCGACCGTAGCGGAAGTATGGAAGGAAGTAAACTTGTAGACAGCAAGAACGCTATCAGGAATTGCATTCTGCAAATGGATGATAATGTGCGCTTCAGCTTCGTAACCTTCGAAAGTTCCGCAAGGCTTGAGTGTGCATTAACTGACTCTAAATACCTTGTCATGAACCTTGTTGATGGTATTCAGACAACCGGTGGAACTTACATATCCGCTGGACTTTCCACTGCTATTGACTCTCTGAGAGGGGCATCCGGGACCAGAGTTATTATTCTGCTTTCCGATGGGGCCGACTTTGACGAGTCCAAAGCGTTGATGGATGGAGTTCTCACTGATGCCGTAGCAAATAATATCACGATTTATACAGTCGGCCTTCAAGGGTGCGAGGAGGAGTACCTACAAATGATTGCGAATCGCACGGGCGGTCAGTTTATAATGGTTACGAATGTTTCAGAATTGGATCAGACATACCGATACATCCAGAATGCGATGATGAACAATTATCGGATAACTTATACGGTAAACGACACTGATGAGTCACGATTTATCACCATTAATGAGAAATCCTCTTTTGTTGAAGCGAGAAGAGATTATTCAACTGTCGAAGATGATGAATATTTGAACGTTTACTCAGGAGGATTGCAGGAAGCAAGCTATTATAAACAAACTGGTGGAACAGATTTGGGGAGGTGAGCAGTATGAGTAAACTGTTTCGGGCAGCGTCAACTGTGATGATTACAGTTGGTTTGGCGTATTTGTTTGTGTACACACAATCTCAGACTGCTAATAAGTTGACCATTCTCGAGCAACCGAGCTATTACGCTGTGAAAAGTCTCTGGCTTATGTTTATCGCAGGGATTGTTGTTATTCTTTTTGGCGTCCTTGGCAGCTTTTTCTCCTGGTTTAAGAAGATGGACCCCGAAAAGGAGGCTCTCCCCAATGCCGGGTATGCTTCGGATAAGGATATTCATACTTGGGTTAGCGGTGAAGCAGACGGTGGTGCTGAAGCCGATTTAGCGTCTCCTGCTAAAAGGGCTCAACAGAAGACCGAAGTCCTAGATAAAACAACTGAAATTCTTACTGAATCTACAGAGATTTTATCGGATGAGGAAAGTAGCTCTGAGATTGCAGGTAGCGAGACGGAGATTCTTCGCCAGGAGGATGAAGTATGAGGAAATTAATCTGTATTTTCTGGGTGCTTTTATGTGCCATGCTTGTGGGCTGCCAGAGTGCTCCGTCTATCGCTAATGTTTCGTATGCTAATGTAGAACAGATTAACGCAGAGGCTTTACAGGCTTTTGACAGTGGCGATTACTCTGGAGCATTACTGAAATACACTGATGCCATGAAGAGCAATCCGATTGATATGGACGCGATGATTGGAACCATCAAATGTCAGATCGCTTTAGAAAATTACAACATGGCTGCTACAAACCTTTCTGCCGCTGTAAGAGTAAATCCCCAAGTCCCAGAAATTTATGATTTGTATATTACGCTGAGTGAGGAAAGCGGCCAAATTGGATACGCCAGAACAGCGGTTTCATTGGCAACGCAGAACGACATCAAGAGTTTCCTTAGTAAAGTTCCAGGTTCACCTGCTCTTAACTATTCAGATGGGAAATATGACTCACGCCTCCAAGTTGAGATTTCAGCTGATGACGGTGCGGAGATATTCATCATCGAAAAAAAGGACTCACACTGGGATTCATATCAGTATTTTGATCCAATCCCCATAACACGAGGCGATACCAGTCTTGAGGTTTACTGCATCAAAGACGGAATCCCCAGTGAAACCGTTGAAGCACATTATATATGCGACTATCCTCCTGTTGAGGTAAGTTTTGCCGATTCTACAATTGAGCGAATTGTGCGTTTGGAGTTAGGCAATGAGTTTGGGCCAATCACTGATGTGGATTGTGATGGTATTACAGAACTTCGGCAGTATGATTTGAGAAATGCAGGCATGGATTGGCGTGAATATGAGAATATCAGGGTAAAATCTTTTGAGGATATCCGACTGTTTCCTAATCTCCAGCAATTGTATTTGGAAAATGTAGATCCTATTTATGATTATTCACCATTGTCCTCTTGCAGAAGGCTGAATGTTCTTCAGATGGATGATTGCGGGCTTTCCGACATTTCGTTTGTTAAATATCTACCAAACTTGGGCTATTTCTCAGTTAGTGATAATCAAATTAGCGATTTAACACCATTATCAAACTGCAAAAACTTGTATAATCTTGATATACAGGGGAATCCTGTCAGGGATTTAAGTATGCTGGGCGAACTTGACATCGAATACTTATATGTTACAGCTTCAAACATCGAAGATTTGTCGGCTTTGAGGAACTGGGAGAACATGAGGTATCTGCACATGAATGGATGCGGCGGGCTAGATTTAAGTCCTCTTGAAGCAATGACAAGCTTGGAAAATCTTGACCTGTATGCTGAAGATTACACATCGAATAATTATTGGGAAAACCGTAAGCCTCTAGGTGGCTTGAGTTTTCTCCAAAATCTTGAAGGGCTAGAACGGTTGTCATTACAAGGGATTTCAGACTACTCGGAACTTAATTATGTGAAATCCTTAAAGAATTTGACATACCTATATGTAAGAACCCTGAACTATGATTCCATCCCGTCTGATTTACTTCAGGAACTTCAGTCGGCACTGCCTGGATGCTCCATTAGTAGTTGAATTTTAAAAGACGCTACTTGGCAAACCTGCAAATAGGTGTCAAGCCCTAAAATGAAAAAAGCCAGCATGACTTTTGCGGCATGAAAATGGGTATAGCAAACCGAGCCGGTCAGCGAAGAATTTTTGCGAACCGACTGAACAGGGCTGATATTTTAAGTTAAGCGGCGGTGCTTGCCTCAGCATCCAGCGATATTAGATGTGCCTTTACCCTGGCATAGTAGATACGCAGGAACTTGGCAGCGCCGGCTACCATGTAAACGTAAAAATGCCTGCCCTCAGCCCGCTTTTTGTCCATGAACTGAAATATGGGATTGGCCGGGTCGGAGTGCTGGAGGATAGTACTGACGACCATGAACAGGGTTTTTCGCATGGAGATGCGGCGGGACTTGGAGTCGAATGTGCCGGACTGGAAAGGCGGTGCGTCCATGCCTGCGAAGGCCACCAGAGCGCCCTTATGGGTGAACCGGCGCACATCGCCGATCTCCGCCATAAGCTGCGGTCCGGTGACTTCCCCCGCGCCCTGCATCGCCATGACCACATCGAACTCCGGCAGCAGGGAAGCCAGGCGGAGCATCTCGCTCCGCAGGATATACAGCGCATCGTAAACGGCGTTCAGGCTGTCCACGGCCTGAGCAATCAGCAGCTTGGTGCTGTCGTTTTTGGGAAATGTAGCCACAGCGTTTCTGGCGGCGGTGTGCAGTTTTTCAGCGTCAGACTGGGAAAAGCGATACCCTGATTTGGCACACCATTTGCGGTAAGCGTCCAAGAAAGCGGCGTGGGAAATGCCCGCCACGCAGTCCTTGTACCAGAAGCGTTTCACAAAATCCACCCACTTGAAATGGCCGGTGGAACGCTTGGGCTGGGTGTCAAAAAGTGTGTTGACACCAGGAAATGTCTGGTCCAGCAGAGAGATCAGACCGTTGCGGAGGGTCACGCTGGATTTTTGAGTGCGCAGGTACAAACGGTTCTGCATTTTCAGCATCTGCCGGGTCTCGTCCTCCGGCGAGTAGTTCCGTAGCTCCGCCCAGAAGGACAGGGCATAGTTGGCGATCTTCATGGAATCCGCCCTGTCCGTTTTGACCTTGCGCAGAGAGTTGTCACTGAAATCGTGGATGAGCATAGCGTTGACCACGCTGACGAAAAAGCCTGCCTCTTTCAGAGCCAGGGCGATGGGCCGCCAGTACA
>OFFI01000676.1_pt1 | contig 22422 bp, 24 predicted proteins | sample 1521351 | NCBI WGS metagenome assembly OFFI01 (sample SAMEA3504119, study PRJEB24116) | mouse gut metagenome | biome: mouse gut; feature: mouse-associated habitat; material: faeces | place: Denmark | collected 2011
AAAGTCTAACAGCCAAATCTCATCTTAAAATCAATGCGTTTTGCTCTTCTCTAATGTCTCTCCCAAGATTCTCCTTGACCAGCTCCTTTAAATGCCTTAAATCTTTCTGATGTTTCTCATAAACCGCAGCTTTCGCCTCAGAAATGCAGCGGTAATCCCCCAGAATATCTGCCAGCACGCTCCAGTCATACACCGCTTTGGCTGTCTCAATAATCACATACTGCTCCCCCAGCTCATCTTCTATCATCCCGGCATAGTCGTCATAACCTGCGTCCGCAAAGGAAAGCTTTGGCTTTTCACAAGCGTCAAGCTCGCTGTTCCCGAAAATATCGCTCAGCTTGACAGTGCCTCCTGCCACAAGATTAAGCGCTGCTTTCTCACAGGCCGTGTGCGCTCCCAAAAGCTTTATCAGCCTTGTCTTTTTGGCAGACCTTGTAAGATTTTTATCTTTTAATATATTTTCCGTCTCCCGAAGTTCTTCACCTTCAATACATAGATGGAAGTCAAGCTCTTCTTCCCTTATCTTCCCTATGTACTGCCGGAAAGTTTCCTGAAATTCTTTAATCTTCTCTATATTTCCCGAAAACAGAAAGTGCCCCCGGTGTTTCATCATGTGATGGAGCGCAAGATAGACAAGCCGGATGTCCGGGGTTTCTTCTGTCTCCATCAGCCATTTTCGCAAATGATAGATAGTCGGAAACTGCCTGTGATAATCCTTATCTGTATAACCATCTTCCACAAACAGGGCATACGGCAGTTTCGGACAATTCCCGTTTACATCCCTCTTATCTTCCGGCACATATTTACTCTCCTTCATACGCAGGAAAAATCCGGAATCCACTTTACCGATATCCTCGCCAAGCAATTCCTGCAAAAGCTCTATTCTCCAGTTTCTCCTGTCAAGCCTTCTCCTTGCCGTCCGGAACCCCCGCCGCTCCTCAGCAGTATTCGCACTGTCGAACAGCCGAACGCCCCACAGCGCTTTCCCATGTGCGCGCATAATCTCGTATTCCCTATCCGTAACCGCCCATCCGAGCGAGCCAGTTCCCAAATCCAGCCCTATGTAATAATCTCTCATCTTTCGTATCTCCTTTTCGCCAAGGCATCCTTTTTTATATATTTTAGCATATAATCTCCCGGGGCGCATTATCCGCGTAAAATAAAAAAGCCTGCAAAGCAGACTTTTCTTCCGCACACTGCGGGTCATCTAAGATGACGGTTTGAATAAATTCTTATTTGAACTTATGATGTAAAATTTAGTATGGTACTAAACTTATCCTCATCATACCTTTTTTACCCCTGGGTGTCAAGAGTTTCCTCAGGTTTCCCCTGCTCCTGCCTCTACATATTCAAAAGCAGAAGAGCCGCCAGCACCAACGCCACTGCCACCTTCCGCCTCCCGTTCATCTTCTCATGGAACAAGATAACACCTGCCGCGCTTACAATCACGATAGAAGAAACGCTGTATGTCGGATACGCCACGATCGCCGGAACATAAGACAGAGACTTCAGCAAAAATCTGGCGGAGTAATAGTTCGGAATGCCGATAAGCGCTCCAAAAAGCACATCCATTCTGGTCAGGCGCTGCCCCTTCCCAAGGGTAAGCGCCGCGCATAAAAGAAACGCCGCGGCAAACGTACAGCAGAGAAAATATTCTGCGAACTCCGCCTTCCCCATCTCTTCATACACTTTCGCCATCGCGTCCCCGCTGCCGCCCATAATAAGGAGTAAGATAAGCCCTCCTTTAAACGTGACGTCCGTCTGGTCTTTCTCCAGATGAATCAGAACAATTGCCCCCAGCGCTATCACAAAGCCGCACACCTGAACCGCTGCGGGCCTTTCCCCGAAAAACAGGATTGCCGTCGCAGCCGGCACCATCACGCCAAGTTTCATAAAGACGGTAGAAAGCACAACTCCGTTTTTCCTCACATTCATTTGCATCAGGATAAAAGCCGTCAGATACAGGAATCCATTAGCGGCTCCCAACCCTGCTGCCACCCCCGCGCCTTCTCCATGCACCGCCATGCCCCGCAGCCCCGTATAGAATACCGCAAGCAATATGCACACGGCATAATTTACCGCAAGCACGCTGAGATTGTTTTTAACGCGCCCTTCGCTCAGGCGCATCATAATTGAAACCAGTGAACTGCTCACAATTGCCAATAACAGATAAATCATAATTCCTCCCCAATATACAGCGCAAGCATTTTCCTGACCTCTTCCATCTGCCTTGCCGTCTTAGGATTCGTATATGGAATCCGGTCTATAATCCGCTGCACATACCTTTTCTCCCGGATAATATCCAGTGTTTCGTTGAAATTGATGTCAAAGAAATACGCAAGATAGGAAAGCCAGTAATCCATCTTCGTTTTTCGCGTGGGAGACAGTATCGATTCTTTTTTCATAAACTGCTCCATCACTTCCGGGCTTATCTCCTCCCCGCCTACTTGCTCCTCCGTCACTCCAATGATGGTTTCCACGGCATCCGCAATCTTCACCCGGCAGTTATCAAGCTTGTCCGCATCCCGGATGATTTTCGCATGGAGCAGCGCCCTCTCGTCCGTGATGCCCTCAAGCTTAAAATCACTATGCTTTGCAATCGCCGCGCGGATAATGCCGTCCCAATCGTCTTTTTTTATAAATCTTCTAAGAAGTCCTTCCTCAAAAAGAATCTGCACCCCAAACGCCGCGTGATCCATCACATCCGGCTCAAAGCTGTCAAACCGCTTGATCTGCTCAAACCTCCCGATATCGTGCAAAAGGCCGATGAGCTGCGCCAGCCTGCAGTCTTCCTCCGAAAGCCCCATGCGCTCTGCAATCTGGCGGCTGCACTCTGTCACCCCATAAGTGTGTGCAATCTTAAGCCGCACCTTGTCATCCGCCCGGTCATAATTGTCAAGATACCGTTCAAACTGCTGTTTTGCATATTGTAAATCCATCGCTCATTCTCCCGTACATATATCTTTTCCTAAAACTTTTGACTAATTCTGCCCTATACGGTATAGTGTACTGTATCATTCACGATTCGTCAAATGACACCGTATATTAAATCTGTAAGGAGTATTATATTATGAACATGAATTTAAACCAGCTTGCCATGCTGCAGAAACTTAAGTCCGGCATTGACCGTTTCCGGGCAAATCACCCCAAATTCCCGCTGTTTTTAAAAGCAGTTTCCCAGGATGCGCTGAGGGAAGGCTCTGTCATCGAAATCAGCGTCACGACTCCCGAAGGGAAGAATTACTGCTCCAACGTCAGGCTGAACGCCGACGATATGGAACTTATGGAGACTCTGAAAAACCTAAATGCCCATTAAAATTCATTTTGCCAAAGAAAACCTTGAAATAATGCGGCATTTAGGCTAAAATCTGAATAGTTATCCAAAAAGATAAAAATACTTAGCGAGGTGTATAAGATGAAACCGATAAAAGAGGGAAAAGTCCGTGAGATTTACGATAACGGAGACAGCCTGATCATGGTTGCCACCGACCGTATCAGCTGCTTTGACGTGATTTTAAAAAATGAAGTGACAAAGAAAGGAACTGTCCTTACCCAGATGTCCAAATTCTGGTTCGACATGACCAAGGACATCCTGCCAAACCATATGATTTCCGTAGATGTGGAAGATATGCCGGAATTTTTCCGCCAGCCTCAGTATGACGGCAACAGCATGATGTGCAAAAAGCTTGAGATGCTGCCGATTGAGTGCATCGTGCGGGGCTACATCACCGGCAGCGGCTGGGCAAGCTACCAGAAGGACGGAACAGTATGCGGGATTACGCTCCCGGAAGGGCTTAAAGAATCTGACAAGCTCCCGGAGCCAATCTACACGCCGTCCACCAAGGCGGAAATCGGCGACCATGACGAGAATATTTCTTACGAGCAGAGCATCGCCCATCTTGAGAAATATTTCCCGGGGAAAGGGGAAGAGTATGCCGCAAAGCTGCGTGACTGCACCCTTGCTCTCTATAAAAAATGCGCCGACTATGCGTTAAGCAAAGGAATTATCATCGCCGACACAAAATTTGAATTCGGCCTTGACGAAGACGGCAATATCGTAATCGGCGACGAGATGCTCACCCCCGACAGCTCCAGGTTCTGGCCTGCCGACGGGTACGAGCCAGGCCACGGACAGCCGTCCTTTGACAAGCAGTTCGCAAGAGACTGGCTGAAAGCCAACCCGGGCAATGACTGGACACTGCCGGAGGATATCGTGGAAAAAACTATCGGCAAGTACCTCCAGGGGTATGAGATGCTGACAGGAGAAAAGCTTTAAGAAAAGTGCCTTATATGACGCGAAAAAGCCCCTCGGGGCTTTTTCTATTTCTCTTTTTCAAAATGCTGATAATCCTTTGAGCTGTTCCAGTCGCCGCCCCAGGTAAATCCATGCTTTTCAAATATCTTGTAGCAGATGTCGCTGTGGGTAATCATATGCTTTCCTTTTTGTTCCCGGTCGGTATATTTTTCCATATCCTTGTAATACTTGGCAAAGCTGCCGTCGCTGTTATATTTTACATAGGGATTCTGCAGTGGGTTAATGTCAATGGCAAACCCTGCCGCATGGTTAGACAGCCGGTCTGTGTTCGGAACTACCCGGTAATTAAAAGCCGACGTATTGTTGTTCTCAATAGAGTTCGTGTCTGAATCCACGCTGTCTCCCGTCCAGAACCTGTCAATTAAATACATGGATTCAATCTCATACTCTTCCGAAAACAACTCCCAAAAGACCTCTTTTACGTCCTCTGCAATCTTCTTATTCACAATCAGCTCTCCCACCTGAATCTCGTGGTCATAATTGTAGTGCAGAAGTTTTAAGTATCTGAGGTCATCCAAACCGATATGATCATTTTCAACATATGATTTTCCATTTATGTACTGCAAAACAGCATCACTGATTTCACTGACCGTAAAATACTTCTTCTCCTGCGTCAGGTCAAGCTCCCCGGCAGCCAGCACCGTTCCCGCCTCCGCATCATCCAGGTTCTCAAGATATGCCTGCCTGCCATTCTGCCCGGCCTCTTTCGCCCTGTCTTTCCTGGCTTTCTCTTTTTTCCCCTTCTCCTTTATCTCTTCCCCGGAGCCGTCTCCGTCTGGCCCAGAAACGGATTGCCTGACATCCGTATCATTTCCGCCGCTGTTTCCTATATCCTCACCATAAAAAAGCATGATTCCCGTAAGGAGCAAAAACATGATGCCTGTTAAAAACAACGCCCTTTGCTCCGCCTTTTTCCGTCTCCTGATCCTTCTTCGCCTTCTCATCGCTCCCCCCTTAAACACCTTCACTCCTCCACAATTTCCTGCACTTTCTCACAGGACATCTCCACAAAATCCGCAATTTCTTCTATCGAAACACCTTTCCTGTATTTTCTCACAATCAGCTCCCTTATTCCCTGCTCAATTCCCCGCTCGATTCCCTGGCCAATTCCTTCCTCGTACAAATCCTGCAGCGCCTTACACATATCTATCTCATCCTCCTCTGATTCGTCTTTCGCATGAATGGCTATGACATTCCCACTATCTTATTTACACCTTTATATAAATACTGTATACTTATCCTCAGTGAACAGGCATGAGCAAAACAAGAAATTGCCGCACCATCACAATATAATATACTTAGCGACTTATTCACATTCGTAATTATGCTTTGCGCCGTTATAACTCTTGTTATCAACATCAAACGCAAAAAGCAGCGCCCTCGTCCTGGTAAGATAAGGCGCTACTTCATGTAACAAATTATTTTTCCGGCGGCTAGGTGTACTCTAGCTTTCGGCTCTCTTGTTAAGTATATTATATGCCATAGATGCAGATTTTTCAACCACGATTTGAAAAACCATTCTTTCTCCTAGATTCATCCCGGAGAGAAATTCTTCCTCCGTCATTTTCGGCAAAATACGGCAGATGGCGCAGCAATCAAATCAGCATAGAAAGATAAGAGGAATCTATTATGAGCAAAGTTATCATGATGTGCGGGGTATGCGGCTCCGGCAAAACTACCTACGCAAAGCAAAAGGAAAAAGAAGGATATATCAGGCTTTCGATTGACGAAGAAATGTGGAAAGCTTACGGCCGGAAAGGCGTCGATTACCCGGACAGCCAATACGAAGAACTGTCAGAACAAACAGAATCCATCCTCCGCGATAAATTGATCGCGCTTATTAAAGACGGGAAAAATGCTGTAATTGACTTTAGTTTCTGGAACAAGGAAAACCGAAAAACTTATAAGTCAATTATCGAAAAACACGGCGGCGAGGCAGAGCTCATATACATGAAAGCCGACATAGAAACTTTACGGAAAAGGCTGAAAAAAAGGAATTTGCACTTAAATGCCAATTCTCCGTTTATAATAACTGATGAAATATTAGAGCATCACTATCATGGATTTCAGGAGCCATGCGGCGAGGGAGAAATCGTTTGTCTACAGCAATGATCCAGGAATTACCAGAACCGGGAATCTAAAACAGACTCCCGGTTCTGACATGTAAATATTATAATGCTGAGCGCAAATTCTCAGTTTCCTCTCCCATACACTCCGATTTCCGCAATGCAGGTATCATCCCACTGGCTCCCTTTATAAACGGACCTTATTACCACATCAATCTCCGACGCCGGACATTCCCCAGAAAATTCCACCCAGTATTCGGTCTTTCCGTCCGGGAATGTAATGGTCTGGGTCACGTCTCCCACCGTTATCTCAAGCTCCTTCGGGCGGTTGTTCCCGTCGAAATACTCCCAGGAGTTCCAGTTTCCAAGCTGGAAGGACATGTATTTTACATTGTATGATTTTTCCAGCTCAAAATGAAGGCTCTCGCCGATTCCGTCGCCTGCCACGCCCTCCTGCCAGGAGGTTTTTTCGTTGCCGTCCACGGCCTTTCCTGCGCCGTTGTCTGTTCCCTCCTGAGATATCACAGAGCTTGCCGATGCGTCTTTGACTGACAGTTTATAATAATCTCCGAAATCATCCGGCTCGCTGACAAATGACATCTTAAGCTCTCCTCCGCCATCTGCCAAAGCATCCTCCCCGGTTTCTCCGTTTCCCTGATCTGCCTTTTCCTCAAGCTCCCTCTCTTCCTGCTCCCGGGCTGCCTGCTCCCGCTCTTCCATAAGCCGCCTTTCGTTGGCATCCATCGTAGTGAACACCATCCAGATGGCAGCCATGAGAAATATCATGACAACCACAACCAGCGCGATAATCCCGAGATACCTCTTTGACTGTTTTCTTCCGCGCCCGCGCATATATTCCCGCCTCTCCTCGCGGTCCCAGGGCGCGGACGGCAGCTCGCCTGTGATTTCTTTTGAAAGCTGCCTTAATATCTGATCCTGCAGCTCGTCTAACGACTGGTTCTCCTCCACGTCCTGCCCGCAGTAGGGGCAGTACATGGAATCATCCGGTATCTCACGGTCACAATGTACACATCTCATATCCATCACCTTTTTATTGCCTACTGCATCACTACTTTACAGAATTTCTTCTTCCCTCTCTTAAGGACAATTCCTTCACCGGACAAATCCTCTCCTGTGTAAGACTTGTGAATGTCCTCCACTTTTTCACCGTCCACAGTCACGCCGCCCTGCTGCACCGCGCGCCTTGCCTCGGAGCGGGTCGGAACAAGCCCTGCCTTCACCAGCATGGACAGTATGTCTATGCTGCCTTCCTCCAAGTCCGCTGCCGTCAGCTCTGTCTTCGGCATATCTGCCGCATTTCCCTGGCTGAATAATGCCCGCGCCGCCGCCTGCGCCTTTTCGGCCTCCTCCTCGCCGTGAACCATCTTTGTAAGTTCGTAGGCAAGGATTTCTTTCGCCGTATTTAGCTGCGCTCCCTCCCAGGCATCCATCTTGTCAATCTCCTCGAGAGGCAGGAACGTAAGCATGCGAATGCATTTTAAAACGTCCGCATCAGGCACATTTCTCCAATACTGGTAAAAATCGTAAGGCGAGGTCTTTTCCGGGTCAAGCCACACTGCGCCGCTCTGGGTCTTGCCCATCTTCTTCCCCTCGGAATTTAAAAGGAGGGTGATAGTCATAGCGCTGGCATCCTTTCCAAGCTTACGGCGGATCAGCTCTGTTCCGCCAAGCATGTTGCTCCACTGGTCGTCGCCGCCGAACTGGAGGTTGCAGCCGTACTTCTGGTACAGCATGTAGAAGTCATAGCTCTGCATGATCATGTAGTTGAACTCAAGGAAACTAAGCCCTTTCTCCATCCGCTGCTTGTAGCACTCTGCCGTGAGCATGCGGTTTACGCTGAAATGCGCTCCCACATCCCGGAGCATTTCCACATAGTTAAGATTCATGAGCCAGTCTGCGTTGTTTACCATCAGCGCTTTCCCTTCGGAAAAATCTATAAAACGGCTCATCTGCTCTTTAAATCGGTCGCAGTTGTGGCATACCGTCTCTGTCGTCATCATCTGGCGCATGTCACTTCTTCCTGACGGGTCGCCAATCATGCCTGTGCCGCCGCCGATGAGCGCAATGGGCCTGTTCCCTGCCTCCTGCAGCCTTTTCATAAGGCAGAGCGCCATAAAATGCCCTACATGAAGGCTGTCTGCCGTCGGATCAAAGCCGATGTAAAACGTCGCTTTCCCATTGTTGATCAAATCCCTTATAAGCTCTTCGTCCGTCACTTGCGCGATCAGGCCCCTTGCCTTTAATTCCTCATAAATTCCCATGTTCAATCTCTCCTTTTCTAAATTATGCCAAGATATTTTTTTAGTTCTTTTCCCGCCCGCAAAATTTTCTCTCAATGAAAAAAGCCCCTGCCATCACAGACAAGGGCGAAATCTTCCGCGGTACCACCTTTTTTCACCGGCAATTCACACTGCCGGCCTTTGCAAGCTGCACATGCACAGCTTAAGCATTGTAACGTATGCCGCCACGTCACAGCCTACTCATGTATGGAATGCTGTCCGTACATTTTCGGTGTGAGGCTCCAAGATGTATTCGCAAAACCACTTCCTTCATGCGCCTCTCACCTGCCGGCTGCTCTCTGTATGGGTGTCGCGGCTGCTACTTCTTCTTTTCAAAGCCTTTTTTTATATTTACTGAAAGTCTATAGGATTTGCCGGATTTTGTCAACCGGAAATTTCACTATTGACTTTTTCGTTTTTCACATGGAAACCTAAAAAGAAATTGAAAAATACAATGAATGATAACCCTTTACACCGCAATAGCTTATTGCTATAATAAGCATATCAAGTAAACGGCGCTTATAAAAGGTGGTGGAAATATGACCGAAAAAGAAATGTTACAAAGAAACATCGAAGATTTTTCCAGATTACAGAGATATATGAGATTAGCCGACAAAGATTCCGAGGTATATGCAGAAATGAAAGAAAGATATATTGAATTAAAGGTCATTCTCACAGCATCCGGCATTAATCTTACAGAACTGGATCGGATCAAAGAGTAACAACTACAGGGCAGCTTACAAACCAAATGGAATACAGGTTGCAAAAAGCAGGTACTTCCCCGTACCTGCTTTTATGTGGGCGACTTCACGATGTCAGGGAACGCGGCCTTCCCGCTTGTGCTGACAGGAATATCGGTGCTGTTTGCGCTTTTGTCGGTGCGGGAAGTTGAGACGAAAGATTTAATGTAGAAAGTGCCGGCACAGGGGGCTTATCGGTTAATACGAAACTTTGCGCCCTGGTTTCAGGGCGCTGAACCTCTTTGGCTTTATTTTTTCAAGCACATTACACAAGTTTTTGCATTTCTTTGATTAAAACAGGCAACTCTTCCAAGACAACATCCGCAATAATATTCCAGTTTGTGCCATCGTAATCATGAACCAAACGATGCCTGAGCCCGGAAATCATCAGCCATGGAATTTCACTATGAGTTTGTTTATATTCATCGGAGAGGTTATAAACATGTTCGCCAATATTGTACAAGGGTGTTGTAACGAGCCATTGCAGAGGAACATCTTCCAGCAGCTTTTCTTTTTGAATCTCATTTTCTGTGATGTATTCATGCAGTTTGACTGCGTTTTCATATTTTTTTTTAATCCGCTGTTTATCCGAATATTTCATGCCACAAGCAGCCTCTCTTTCATAATTGCATTATAAAAATCGCTGTTTTTATTGATCTCATTTATTTCAAACACGTCTACTTCTTTGTTAAAAATAATACGAAGTTCTTCGGCAAGGGAAAAAATCAAAGTATGTCTAAAATTCTCCCCGCCAAACACAAGAAAATCCATGTCGCTGCTTTCATCCGCCTCACCTCTTGCGTAAGAACCAAACAAATATATTTCTTTCACCTTGTATTTTGTTGCAATCGGTTTAATCATTCTCTTAATATCCCCGATTGTGAGTACAGTGTTGTTCATATCGTCAATTCCTTTCTACTTATTTATTATTGCCAATAAACGATAATATTGCGACTAAATGTTCTACACCTTATTTTAACCGATTTACACCCATAACTCAAGAAAATGAAAGAGAGGGGCTGTCTATTTCCTGACAGCCCCCGTCCTTTTTCTTCTGTTTAAATATTCATTCCTCCCATATTCTTTTCATTCACGGATCTTCTCCCCCATCTCAAACACAATATGCAGTCTGCCGTCCTCTCCTGACATCTGAGGGTAAAAGCCGCCGTCCTTTTCTTCATACCTATACACTTCAACAATATCCTGCCGTATATCATATGCCTTATAATTCCCGCAGCCTGACTCCTGTATCTCATCTTCCAGTCTCAGCAGCCGATCCGACATCATCATCCGCATCTTGCTCTTCCATTTTCCCCCTTCCCATGCAAGCGCCGCGCATGTCACCTCATCCCGATAGTGAGGGTTTTCTTCCTTTCCGGTGTAATCAATCTCAAATGATACGCTCTTTATGATGCCGTCTTCCAGCTCATACCGGAACCGGGGCTTAAGCGCCTGCGGCTCTTCCCACTCACCGTTCCTATTAAGCCGTTCCTCATCTGCAAGGCCATAAACTTCCAGATACTTATTATAATTTTCCGCAAATTCTTCCACGGTCAGCCCGTCATAATGCATCGGCATTTTATAAATCTGTTCTGACGGAAATTCAAAAACAGTTTCTAATACCAGCAAGAGCACCACTGCCGCCACTGCTGCAACGTAGCGCAAGCCCTTTTTCTCATCAATCAGATACAGGCAGTTCTCATCCCAGGCAAGATTCTCCCCATCTGTATAGGCATCATAACTTTTATACAGGCGATACTCACTCCAAAGGGGAATCCCGAACGCAAGGCCATGCCACAGCACCATCCCTGTCCTCTCCGCTGCCTCCCGCCAGGTCAATCTCTTTCCGTCCTTTGATAATACGCGGATGCCGAACAGCCACTTCCCGGCCGTAGTTCCAAAACATGAAAGGAGGACGGATTCTACAATGATCATCGCTGCCATTCCCAAAACCGTAAGGAATACGATCGATGCGATACTGTCCTCAATGTGGAACATGAGATAGAAAAACACTGAAATAGCTATTATATATATATCGCCGTCTATCATCCTGGCGAAATACCTCCTCCACGGATGAAGAGTTTCCCGCAGAATGTCCTGTTTCCTTCTAAACTGCCCTGCATTTTCTGCTCCCCGCTCTTTCGCAAGCTGCTCAAGCTCTTCAAGATACTTTTCTGCCTCAAGCTCCCGGAACGTAATGCCATCCTCTCCTATGGACTGGCAGACAATCTTTGCATCTGAAAGATTCCCCCGCTCCTCATCAATGCTTTCCGCTCTCTCCTCGATTACGGAAGAAAGGTTCCTCTCCTCCCTCTGCAATTTGTCAATCTCCTCAATGGACACGTCAAGCTCCCGCATAAGCTTAATCTTTAAAAGCGCGTTCACATCGTCCGAAGAATAGTCGCGGTAACCATTTGCTTTCCTGTTCGGTCTGAGCAGACCCTGTTTTTCATAAAAACGGATATTAGCTCTTGTAAGCCCTGTTTCCCTTTCCACTTCCTGTACGTTCATAATATAACCCCCTTTGCATCATGCTGTGATGTCTGTTTGTTTTGTCTGTATGCGGAGCATAACGTATAAACCCGGTTTACAGTCAAGTGTTTTTGTAAAAAAGTATGAGAAATTTTCTGAAATGCAAAAAGGCCGCCTTATCAGCAGCCTTTTTGACCTTCCGCTTTCACATACCGTTGCTTTGAACTCCTTGGCTTATCCGGCAAAGTCAGGTTAAGCTTTCCGGACTTCACAAGAGGCTCCACGATATTTTGCATCGTATGCGTCCGGGATTTCCCGGTAAACGCAATCAATTCTGAGCGTGACCTAATTCTTCCTACAATCTCACTCCGCCCTTGATAACGCCCTTTATCTCCAGTTCCCCGTCAAGCAGCACCACATCCGCTTTCTTCCCCGGCGTGATGGAGCCGTAATTTTCATATTCCCCGATGGCTTTCGCCGGGTTCATCGTCGCACAGGCAACTGCCGCCTCAAGCGGAATCCCCATCTTCTTTACCGCCGTCCTCATGCAGTCCATAAGATTTGTCGCAGAGCCGGCAAGGGCTCCGTTAGAGGCCAGGGTCGCCCGGTTCCCCTTTACATCTACTTCAAGGCCGCCAAGGAGATACCGCCCGTCGGGCATCCCGGTTGCCCGCATACTGTCGCTTATTAAGATCATCCGTTCCGCTCCCATCATCTTGAAAGTCGCCCGCACAACCGAAGGGTGGATATGCACGCCGTCGCAGATAAGCTCTGCATTTACATGGGGGCTGTCTGACACTGCGCCCACTACCCCCGGCGTCCGGTGGGTAAATACCGGCATCGCATTGTAAAGGTGAACCGCATGATTCGCCCCCGCGTCAAACGCCGCCTTTGCTGTGTCGTAATCCGCATTGGTGTGGGCGAGAGACACATTTACCTTATCCTTTACCTGATTGATAAAAGCCTCAAAATCCCCGTTCCGCTCCGGCGCGATTCCCACGAACTTCACAAGCCCTTTTGACGCATCCAAAAACTTCTGACAGGTCTCTGCATCACATGGAATGATGTTCCGCTCGTCCTGCGCGCCCTTTTTCTCTATGCTGATAAACGGCCCTTCCATATTTACGCCAAGAAGATCCGCGCCCGGCGCCTGTTTGCCGGCCTCGCCTGAGCGCTCTGCATAAGCCGCTCCCACCGCAAGGATTTCCGTAAGCTCTTCCACCGGAAGGGTCATAGTCGCCGGGCAGATTCCCGTCACCCCGACGGATGCCTCGTATTTCGCGATCTCCTCGATGGCTCCTTGTGTACCGTCGCAGAAGTCATAGCCTTTACACCCGTGGAAATGAATGTCGATCAGCCCCGGAATCGCATACGCTCCCTCCCCGTCTATCACATCTTCCTCCGCGCAAGCTCCGGCCGCAGCCTGCACATCTTCCCCGTCTGTAAGCACCTTGTCAAACCTGCCGTCCTTGATCACAACCGCGCCGTCTGCAAACATCTTTTCCTCCGTGTAAACCTTCACATTTTTAATAATCATCGCTCTTCACTCCTTCCAATGCCCGCAAAGTATAATCATGAAATGTCTCTATTTTATATTTATCCTGCTCCACATAGCTGGAATAAATAATATCAACCATAACCAATATAGGAAACTGGGGAGAAATGACATTGCCGTAATTTAAGTGCTTTAACGAGGGAATCAGCACGACCTCATCACAGAATTCATCAAATTCCCCTCTGTTGCGCGCCGTCAGCAGCACTGTCTTCGCGCCCCTCCGGTAAGACTCCTTAAGGAAATACTGAACCGCCTCCTGCCCGCCGCTGATGCTGATCCCGAAGATCAGGCTCCGCTCATCCCGGAACACGGTCTGCATCCGCATGATGTCCGCATCCTTCACCGAGTTGATGTCCACGCCGATACGCATAAACCGCATCTCCATCTCATCAGCCGCAAACCCGGAACTTCCGATTCCGCACACAAACACCCGCTCCGCCTTATTGAGATATCTGGCAATCCTGCCCACCTGCGCCTCGTCCATCAGGCTGTAAGTCTTGTTTAAAAGCTCCTGGTAAGCATTCAGCACCATCCTCGTATTCCCGGTAATGGACTCTTCCTTTTCCACAAAGGTTTTCTCATACTGGTACACAAACTCACGGTAACCCCGATATCCGCATTTCTTCGCAAATCTCGACAGAGACGCCTCCGATACAAACAGATTTTCCGCAACCGCCTTTGCGGAAAAATCCACTTTCTTCCGGTTCTGTATAAAGAAATCCGCAATATTCTTCTCAACTGTTGTAAAATTATCGTAATTCGATTCAATAATCGGCACTACCGACTTTACATAGTATTCCATATCGTCCTCGCTTTTACTCCGGGTGACGCTGCCGAAAATGATAGAACGCGCCCAGCATCCCCGCATCATTCCTGTGCTTTGCAAAGGCCAGCCTTGTGTGGCGCGCAATGCCGGAAACCAGGTATTTTCCAATGGCCGCCTCAATCCTTGCCCTTAAGAACTCCTCCTGCGCCATAATCCCTCCGCCTAAAACTACAATCTCCGGATTCAGCACATAACAGATATTGGCGATTCCCTCCCCCAGCACATCCGACATCTCGTCAATGGCGCGAAGGCACAGGTCATCCCCTTCTTTTGCACATTCAAAAATACGATAGCCGCTCCACTGCTTTGCCGGCTCCTTTTTCCATCCCGCCACTTTTTTTGACAGAATGCTGGCTGCCCCGAGAGTCTGAAAATCGCTGTCTCCCATGGTCATATAGCCCACCTCGCAGGCGCTCCCGGAAAATCCCCGAAAACCTTCCCCGTCAATGACAATGCTGCCGCCAATCCCCGTTCCCACGGTGAGCATAAGAGAAATGCGGCTGCCCTTCGCCGCGCCGGACACACTCTCCGCAAGCCCGGCACAGTTCACGTCATTTTCCACCTCGCAGGGAACGCCGAAACGCTCCTCCATCGCCTTTTTATACTCTGTTCCCGCATAATCCGGAATAAGAGGAGCCGCGTAGGTGATTACCCCTTTTTCAGTATCCACCATTCCCGCCGTCGATATGCAGATCCCGCTGATCTCCTCCTGCGGGAAAAATCCGCCCGCAATTCCCAGCACCTTTAAAAGTACGGCCGGGCCGCCCTTTTCCGCCTCCGTGTTCATGGTGCTCCTGCTTAAAATCTGTCCGTCGCCGATAAGTCCATACTTGATGGCAGTTCCGCCAACGTCAATACTAATATATTTTTTCATATTTACTCTGCCTGTCTTTCATTATAATATATCCCCCCAAAAGGGTCAAAGTTTTTTGCAGGGAGGACTGTGTTCTGGGATAGGGTTTCTCACGCAAACCGGGCAACGCTGCGGCGGACTAACTGCTAACTGCGGGTAGGGGTGGCATGCTATAGGAACTTGGATGCCTGCGGTTGGGGGTGGCATGCTAAGGGAACTTGGATGCCTGCCAGCCACCGCAAACCTCACAAAAGCCTCTTGCTCTCCAGCCCACCATCCCCCCGCCGATTTTCAAGGTTTATATATGGCTTTCAGTACACAGCCCCGAAATCCCCTATACAACAACCTTAAAAATCGCCTTCTTAATTGTCTCGGGTTCTTCTACTTGCACTGCTGTCCGGTGTCCATCGCTTGGATAGCACACGAGGAAATCTCCTTCCCGCAGCACCACCGATGCGTTCTTTTCCCCTTCCATGGGAAGAAAGTCGTCTTTTTTTACATACTCTTTAAGCTCCATGTTCTGGATAAAGTTCACATCGATTCGTTCCTGTCCTTTCAGCATTACGTGAACGTCCAGGTAGTCTTTGTGCGCCTCCCAGAAACGGTTTTCCGGCGCGGTGGTGGCGTACTCCACCACATTTACAAACAGCCGGCTGCCGTCGATTTCGTGAGTGCCTTTCCCGTATGCCATAAGGTCATGGTCTTTCAGGTATGCAAAGCATTCTTTCACGGAATCTTCCAAAAATCCGAACTCTTCCAGATGGTTTATATTTCCGAATATCATATGCTAAAACCTCCTACACATTGTAAATTGTAGTGTGCGGCGCCGGGGCGGACGTATCGCCTTTTATCTTTCTCCAGATGATGCTTGCCGGGATTCCCACTGCTAAGGAAACCGCGATGGAGATGATGGAGTAAGACCAGATAGATACCGCCTCTGCCGGAACAAAGTACTTGATGCCTACCATCACTGCGGACGCCGCGATAAATGCCAGTGTGGCGCCGAAGGTGTTGGCAACTTTCGTAAATGCTCCGAGAATAAAGGTTCCGATGAGGATTCCAAGCACCAGCCCCATAAATCCGTTGAACCACTCATACGCTGATTTCACGCCGCCGTTTGCCAGAACCATAGAAACGATAATGGCAAACACGCCTACGATCAGTGACACGTACTGCCCGATCTTCGTCTGTTTCTCAAAACTTAATTCTTTCTTCGTCAGACGGGCCTGGATATCTAACGTCCAGCTTGACGCTACAGAGTTAAGCCCTGTTGACAGCGTGGACTGTGACGCTGCGTAAATCGCTGCCAGAAGGATTCCCGTTATCCCTACCGGGAGCTCGAAGGCGATGTAGGATGCAAAGATCTGGTCCTGCGCTGCTGCCGGCGGAAGTGCGTTCTGCTGGTAGAAGACGAAAAGGCCTGTGCCGATCAGGTAGAACACTGTCGCGATAAAGATGGAAAGCGCGCCGTTTGTCAGCATCATCTTGTTTAACTTCTTCGTGTCTGTCGTCGTAGTGAAACGCTGCACGATATCCTGGCTTGACACGTAGGAACCCATAGTGTTGAACCCTGCGCCCACGATCATGATGAACACACTGTCTTTTAAAATATTGGCGTCGAAAATCGGCTGGTCAGCCGCAAGGAATTTATGTTCATTTGCCAGTGCGCCAAGCACGGTTCCGATTCCTCCGTCTATATGCGCGAGGAGGAACACGAGGGCAAAGGTAACCCCGATGAGCAGCACAGAACCCTGGATAAAGTCAGTCCAGAGCACAGACTTAAGGCCGCCTGTATAGGAGTAGATAATGGCAATCACTCCCATAATGATAATCAGGACATTTACGCTGATGCCTGTAAGGCTCCCCAGCACCATGCATGGCAGGTACATGATAATAGACATACGGCCCACCTGATAGATGATGAACATAACCGCACCCAGAACTCTGAGCCCCTTGCTGCCAAACCGAAGTTCCAGATAGTGGTACGCAGTGTCGATGTCAAGCCTGCTGTAAATGGGCAGGAAGAACCGGATGGTAAGCGGGATCGCCAGCAGCATGCCAAGCTGCGCGAACCACATGATCCATGTTCCGGCATAGGAGTTGCCTGCCAGTGACAAAAATGAAATCGGGCTTAATAATGTGGCGAATATAGATACGGAAGTCACCCACCACGGTACAGTTCCGTCTCCCTTAAAATATTCCTTTCCCTTCATCTCCTTCTTCGCGAAGTGAAGGCCGGCAAACAATACCGCCGCCAGATACACGACCAGGATAACCAGGTCAATCATTGTAAAACCCTGCATTGCTTTTTCCTCCTCATACTAAATATTCTTATCTCAGGTATTTTTCTTATCCCAGGTATTTTTCCTTTGCGTCACAAATCATCTGCGCCGCCTCTTTTACTGCCGCCATATCATCTTCCGTCAGCCCAGGCAGCGGCTTTCTCACCCCTCCAAGGGAAAGGTTCTCGTTAATCTTCAGAATTTCCTTGATCACGCCGTACATGTTGCCTTTGGCGGAGCACATCTTGTAGATAATCTCATTGACCGCATACTGGAGCTCCTTTGCTTTTAAAAGCTCGCCGGCCTTCACGAACTCGTCCAGCTTAAGGAACAATTCAGGCATCGCGCCGTATGTGCCGCCGATGGCTCCTTCCGCCCCGATCACCCTGCCGCTTATGAACTGCTCGTCCGGCCCGTTGAAGATTACATAGTCCTCTCCTGCCGCCGCCTTAAACATCTGGATGTCCTGAACCGGCATAGAGGAATTCTTGACGCCGATCACATTCGGATTTTTTCTCATCTCTGCAAATAAATTCATCGTGAGGGCTACGCCTGCCAGCTGCGGGATATTGTAGATGACAAAATCCGTATTTGGGGCCGCCGAGCTGATGTCGTTCCAGTACTGCGCGATCGCGTGTTCCGGCAGGCGGAAATATATAGGCGGGATGGCTGCGATCGCGTCTGCTCCCACGCTCTCTGCGTGGCGGGCAAGCTCCATGCTGTCTTTTGTGTTGTTGCATGCCACATGGGCGATTACCGTAAGCTTTCCCTTGGCCTCCTCCATCACATTTTCAAGAACCGTCTTTTTGTCCTCCACGCTCTGGTAGATGCATTCCCCGGAAGAGCCGTTTACATATACTCCCTTAACTCCTTTTTCCACAAAATATCTGGTGAGCGCCTTTACGCCCTCCGGGCTTATGCTGCCCTCCTCGTCGTAGCATGCGTAAAATGCCGGGATAACGCCTTTGTACTTGTCAAGATTCCTCATGATTTTTACTCCTTTTTCTTTTTGAATGTTTTATATCTGCTAATCAAGCACTTCTGAAAATTCTTTCGTGATAAGCTGCGGCCTTGTAATCGCCGAACCTACCACCACGCTGTAGGCTCCAAGCTCGATGACTCTCTTAACCTTCTGGGGGGTATTTATATTCCCCTCTGCGATGACTTTATGTTTCGCTTTCGCGATAATCTCCCGCAGGATCCGGAAATCGTCCTCCTCAATCCGGTCGCCCTCGCTCTCCTCGGTATAGCCCACCATCGTTGTTCCGATAAAATCGAATCCAAGCTCATCGGCGTGAAGTGCCTCCTCCACTGTGGAGCAGTCTGCCATCCAGAGCTGTTTCGGGTACTTTTCTTTAACCTGCCTGAAAAAGTCATCAAGCGAAACTCCTCCCGGCCTAAGCCTGCCTGTGGCGTCCAGCGCGATAATCTCCGGCTTTACTTCCATCAGCTCATCCACTTCTTTCATCGTCGGCGTAATATAAACTTTGCAGTTCTCATAATCCCGTTTTACAATCCCGATGACTGGGAGGTCAACATTATGCCCGATCTCCATAATGTCTTCTTTCGTGTTCGCCCGGATGCCGCATGCGCCCCCCTCCTTTGCCGCCAGCGCCATCCTTCCCATGATGAAGGAAGAATGGAGCGGCTCGTGCGGCAATGCCTGGCAGGAGACGATAAGTTTCCCCTTCAGGTTTTCTATTTTCTTTTCTGTCATTTATCTTGCCCTCCTTTTTGTTGCCTTAAGTATATCAGTATAGAATTTATTTTCAATATCTTTTGTATCGTTAGAAAGTTCTTTCACTTCTTTCCAAATATGTCTGTTTTTCACCCGTTATCTGCAAGCTTTTATTAGTAATTTTGCACAAATAAAAGTACTTTCTTTCCATGATTGAAAGTATCTCCAATTCTGCTGATTTTTATTGAAATTCCTGATTTTGCTGATATACTTATAAGAAAAGGCATTACTGACAATGAAAATCAAAACCGTAAGTAATGAAAGAGAAAGGAAATGAAAGATATGGTTATATGCAGAGCAAAGGATTATAAGGAGTTAAGCAGGAAAGCAGCGAATATTATTTCCGCACAGGTGATCATGAAACCGGACTGCGTACTTGGGCTTGCCACAGGCTCTTCTCCTGTCGGAACATATGAACAGTTAATTGAATGGTATAAAAAAGGAGATTTGGATTTTTCAAGAGTATCCAGCATCAACCTGGATGAATACAAGGGTCTTGACCCGGAAAATGACCAGAGCTACCGCTATTTTATGAATACAAATTTCTTTAACCATGTAAATATCGACAAAGCCAACACCTCTGTTCCTGACGGCTTAGAGCCGGATGCCGGCAAGGCGTGCAAGGACTATGACGAGATCATTGAAAAAAGCGGCGGCGTTGACTTGCAGCTCTTAGGCTTAGGCCACAACGGCCATATCGGGTTCAATGAGCCGAGCGACGTGTTCCCATGCAAAACCCACTGCGTAGACCTGACTTCGAGCACGATCGAGGCCAACAAGCGTTTCTTTGAATCCGAGAACGACGTTCCCCGCCAGGCTTACACAATGGGAATCGGCAGCATCATGAAAGCGAAAAAGATTGTCGTTGTCGTAAGCGGCGAAGATAAAGCCGAGATTCTTAAAAAAGTGGTATGCGGCCCGATTACTCCTGAAGTTCCAGCATCCGTACTGCAGCTCCACCCGGACGTAACCATCGTGGCGGACGAGGCTGCTTTATCCAAAATGTAGAGAAGGGCCAGACGATGTATAAGAATATTGAAAAACAGGCAAAACTCCGGCTCAAAGACCAGATTGACTACCAGCCCCATCAGGTAGTCAGCAAGACGCTGGTGCAGAATGACAAGATGGGCGTCACCCTGTTTTCTTTCGACAAAGATGAAGAAATCTCCACCCACGCAGCAGGCGGAGACGCTATGGTGACAGTCCTTGACGGAACCGGGCGTTTTACGGTGGATGGGGAAGTATTTATTCTGGCGGAAGGCGAGACGCTGATTATGCCGAAAGACATTCCCCACGCAGTGTATGGGGAGGAAAAATTCAAGATGAAACTTACCGTCTCTTTTTAGACAAAAGGAAAGGGGAATGCATGCCGAAAGCGGCCTGCATTCCCTCTTTTTTCCGGTGATAAACATGCAGCAATCCACGGAGGACAGCTACATTTTTTCAATCTTACAGCTATGTTTCTTTGTTTTGGTACTATAATTAATGCCGATCAGCAAAATCTCTCCTTCATAACCAAACTGCCTAGCAAACTGTGTATAATCTCTTTGTTTAATCTGTTCGACAGCGCTTTTTGCACTTTTATCCCATTTCAATTCAACAATCAGCGCTGGTTTTCCTGAAGTCTTATCAGGCACAAAAAGCAGATCCGAGTATCCTTTTCCGCTTGCCAGCTCTTCAAATTTCAGATAATGGTCGATGCAGCTTAGATACGCCATAACAACTACTGAGCGGAGTGCCTGCTCATTATTATAATTCTGAGGAGATGTATTCAATCCATGCACTTCTTCCAATATCTCCGCAACAACATCTGCATCCATCTGAAGTGTCGCGTCCAGCAGCCTGTCAGAACGCCTGACTGCTTTCACAAGCTCCTGCCGCCTGCCGTTTTTCACTGCCCGGATAAATTCCTCCCGCACTTCCTCATTCGGGATATAAACTTCTTTCCTGCCGCTGTCATACGCAAGGTAGCCCAGATGGACAAGCAGCGTAAACACATCGTCTCTGCTGCTCATAGATGTCATATCATTCTGAAATGTTCCTGTATCAATCCTAAGCCGCTGTCCGCCGAGCATATCCACAATAGCGTCTTTGAGCCCGTCAAAATTCAAGTCAATGTAGGCTCTGAGCGATTCATAAGTTTCTGTCTGTGTCCAGTAATTGCTGAATTTCTGATTGATCACTGCCTCCATGATAGATTTGGGATTATAAATGTGTCTGGTATTATCAAAGTAATATCCGTCGTACCATCTGCGGGCCTTTGCAAAATCAAGCCCATACTCACCGCATAAGTTTCTGACTTCCTGTTCTGTAAAGCCTGCAAGCTCTGCCAGCGGCCCCGGCTCCAGCATAGTAAATTCGCAAAAATCCGTCAGCGCAGACTGCGTTCCGTACTTTTTAATCGGCAAAATGCCTGCCATATAGGCTCCCCCGACCATCTGCGCCGTCTGACTGCTTTTGAACAGACTCCGCAGTAATTGGATATACGCATGCTGTACCTTTTCATTCGTTTTCGCCTCGCGGAACAATGCATCCCATTCATCAATAATTATGAAAAACTTCTTTCCTGTCTTTGCACAGACCTGTAAAAGCGCTTTCGACAGTGCCCTTACATCATCCTTGATGCAGCCCGGAAAAGTCTCCTTTAGCTCTTCGATTACATCCTTCTGTATATCATTAACCGTCTCTTCAATAACTTCTGCCGTTGAAATAAATGATGAAATATCCAAAAACAACACATCATATTGATTCAAATATTCATGAAAACTGCCATTTTTATCACGTGCGATCTTAAGATCTTCAAACAAACATTCCGAATCACCTTCTCTGGAATAATATGCGGAAAGCATCCTTGCAGAAAACGACTTTCCGAAACGCCTTGGACGGCTGAAACAAGTCAGCATCCTGTCACTCTCCATCACACTGTTGGTATAAGCAATCAGTTCAGATTTATCTACATACATCCCTCTTTTCAAGATTGCCTTGAAACCGTCCGACGGCGGATTCAGATAAATACCCATATACTGCTACCCCTTTCCCCGTAAGTTCAAACATATCTAAACGCGCTTTTCTGCCTCTCCCTGAAACTCATGAAATTTTTCACCCACAGATTTTTCTTTACCGTCCTTACAAGCTCCTCCGCCTGTTTGGCGTCACGCTTATGTATGTAGAGAGATATATGCCGGACTTGTCCGCTGTCCGCGCACTCCTCCCCGCCGGACAGCACCCGCGCCCTAAGCTGCTCTGCGCTCAGGCTGTCCTTTACCTTCTCTTCA
>OFFI01000711.1_pt1 | contig 21639 bp, 18 predicted proteins | sample 1521351 | NCBI WGS metagenome assembly OFFI01 (sample SAMEA3504119, study PRJEB24116) | mouse gut metagenome | biome: mouse gut; feature: mouse-associated habitat; material: faeces | place: Denmark | collected 2011
CTGGCTGGCGGTCTGCAGTCGAGTTGTACTGCATATTTAACCGGTGTGCAGTATAAATTGAGCAGGGGAGATTTTCTCCCCTGCTGATTACATTCTCTCAATCACGCAGCTGTGTTCTTTTGTTTTCGGATCATAATTAATTCCTGCCATCACGATCTCACCACCGTAATCCTTTAATACCGCAGGATAATTTCTTTCCTTGATCTGCCCCACTGCCCCTTCTGACGATTTATTCCATTTCAGCTCAACCACCAGTGCCGGGAGCAGAGAGTTACGCCTGGGCAGAAACACCACATCTGCAATCCCCTTCCCCGACGGAAGCTCCTCTATCTTCAGATACTGGTCCACAGCAGCAAGATACGCAAACTTCACCACATAGCGCAGCGCCTGCTCATTGTTGTAAAATGTGGGCGCATACTGGGTGCTGCGTATCTCCTCTATGGTTCTAGCCACCTTCCCCCCGTCGCCCGCAAGGGTATCCTCCAGAAGCTTCCTGGAGCGACTGATCAGATCCATCCATTTGGAGTTCACATCCCTGCTCTTTAATATCTTCCGAAACTCAGCCCTCACCTCTTCATTGGGAATATGGGCCGTCCCATCCTCCTCATTCCAGGTAAGATACCCCAGGTGTATCAGCAGCGTCAGCACATCGTCACGACTCTTGAATGTTTCAAAATCATTTTCAAAGCTATCCGTGTCAACCTCTATCTCTTCCCCGGAAATCAGCCGGGAGATAATCTCCTGCATTCCCTCAAAATCCATATTGATATATGTCATCAGTGATTCTGCCGCTGAAGTCTTCTGCCAGTAAGAGCCAAACTTCTTCTTCCTCATGGCCATCATGACCGAATAGGGATTGTAAACTGCGCCCACCCCCGGAAAATCATACCCGTCATACCAGCTCCTGGCCTCTCCAAAGCTCATGCCGTTACCTTCACACAGCGCCCTTACTTCCGCCTCCGTGAAACCGGTAAATTCAGCAAATGCGCCTGGATCAAAGATGGGATACTCTAAAAAGTCCGAAATGGCCGACTGGGAACCGTCCTTTTTGATGGGAAGAATTCCCGTCATGTAGGCCGCCGCCACCACCTTGGGCGTGAAGCTGTTGTTCTTAAACCATCCCCTGAGAAGGTTCAGGTACCTCTTCTGTACCGCCCCGTCGCCCTTCGCCTCACGGATCAGAGCATCCCACTCATCTATAATAAAAACAAACTCCCTCCCTGTTTTTTCCACGCAGCCGATTAAGGCATCCGTAAGGCTTTTCCCCTCCAGTTCCGGATAGCTTTCTGTTAATTCCCGATATACTGCGTCAAGAATCATCCCGGGCACATCGAAAAGCGGCAGAGCCTTACCGGCCGCCTCGGAAATAAAACTGGTAATGTCAAGATTGAGCACATGATACTGATTCATATGCTTCAGATACCCTTTCGTCCGCGCAATCTCCTTGCCGTCAAAAAGCTTATGAGAGTCGCAGGAGCAGTCGTAGTACGCACTCAGCATCTTTGCCGCATAGGACTTGCCAAAACGCCTGGGTCTGCTGATACAGGTCAGCATATCCATCGTCCCCACTGTGTTGTTGATCAATGTGATCAATCCGGTTTTATCCACATATTCTGTCTGCAGGATTTTCTGAAATCCTTCGTTTCCCGGATTCAAATATGTTCCCATCCGCACCGCCCTCCCCAAGAGTAAATCCCAGGCTTCAATATAATACCATATACAAATCACTCAGCTGTTGCATTTAACAGAAGTTTATATTCGGTTCGGCAGAAAGTCAATGCTTTGCGGCAGATTCTTTTATTCCTTTTTATAAAACCAAATCAAACCACGAAACCAGCCAGGGAAGCTTAAAACTTCCCTGGCTGGCATGAAAATACAGCATTACGACCGGCCTGGTCAGGCCTCCCTGTATGCCGCAAAACTCAAAATCACCTTAAACAGATCCCCGTCCGTCACAATCTCCATGCGGCCTCCCTGCAGCTCCACCAGGCTCTTTGCAATGGACAGTCCCAGGCCGTTCCCTTCCATGTGCCGGGACCGATCCCCTCTGACAAACCTCTCCTCCAGCTCCTCTCCGGACATTTCCAGGGGATACTTGGACATATTCCGGAACACCACTAAAACTCTGCCTCCCTTTTCCTCCACACTTAGATACACTCTGGAATGCTCCTGGGCATACTTGCAGGTATTGCTCAGCAGATTGTCAAACACCCTCCACAGATGTCTTCCGTCTGCCAGAATCCTCACACTCTCCTGGGGCTGTCTGGCAATCAGCTCCAGGCCTTTTTCCTCCATTCTGCTCTGGTATTCTCCCACCGCCTGGGTGAGAATCACCCCTGCCTGGCAGGGAACCAGGTCCACCTCCAGATTCCCTGTGGTTGCCTTGGATGCCTCCACCAGGTCTTCCAACAGTTTTTTCAGCCTCCTGGACTGTCGCAGAAGCACTTCCGCATACTCCCTGATCCTGCCTTCAGAATCTGACAATTTCCCCTGGAAATCCTGGGCCGTATGCTCTTCTTCCCCGCTAAGTCCCTCCTGATCGGAATCTGAAATGTTGGTTTCTTCACAGATCAGATCCGCATAATTTATAATGGACGTCAGGGGGGTTTTGATATCATGGGATACATTTGTAATAAGTTCCGTCTTCAGCCGTTCACTTTTCATGCGCTCTTCCACCGCCCTGGCGATACCCACGCCTATGCTGTTCAGGTTTTCCCCATGCTCCCTGAAATCTCCGAACATCCTGGAAGTATCCACGGCATAATTTTCCTGTCCTGCCGCCAGAGCCCTGCCTGCCTCCAGAAACCTTTTACACACCAGGGCAATGTACAGAACCCCCCCAAACAGCAGCACCTTTTCCACGGCCCACAGGCTGAGAAGCGGCGACAGCCGCCTGACCTCCTTCAGAACGATCAACTCCAGGATACAGATTGCGATAAATGCCAGTATAGTGCACGCCACCGCAGGTATTTTGCTGACGACAGCCACCACCATCTGCTTCAAAATGTACAGCGCTCTGACTCCCGCCCTGCCAAGCTTATAGATCAAAGTATGCCGCAGGCAATTTCCCATTTTCATCCGCAAAGCCAGTTCCATCAAGTAAAATGTAACCAGGATCAGCACCACAGTTCCCCCGGCCAGCAGCACCAGAAGCCTCTTTATCTCACTTCCGTACCTGACTGATTCACCCATTACCCGCAGCAGACAGTACACCGCTCCTCCCCAGACCACCGTCAGTACATCCAAGTGAAAACCTGTCAGCACGCTGGGCGCAATGCCCCTGTACCCGTTGCGGTGCCCCACACTGCTGAGAAGAAACACAAAACAAACCATAAAAAGTATAACACTCCCCAGAGCCAAGCCAATAATCGCATACCTTTTTTCATAGACTTTGCCGATCAATTCTGCAACCTCCTGAAATTCATCTTTCAAGAGAAATTCCTCATCCATATAGACCCGGAACAGATAACTTCCGCCCTGCTCCAGAGTATGCCCATTCAAGGTAATCGGCTCTCCTGTATAGAAAAGATTCCGGTGCAGATCCAGAGTGAGTTCCGTTGCACCCCCGTTCCAGGTATTCCACAGCATGCGAATATCTTTCTCATCTGTAGAAAACATGGCGATCCCAATGTTTTTATCTCTGCATACCTCTTCCGCCCCCTCCAGGTCCCCTCTGCTCAGGCAGCTGACGGCATTGTCCACCGCCTCCGCGCACTTTGCGTGCAGGCTCTCTATCAGCAGATCATCCAACTTCTCAGTATATACACCGGCTTCCCAGCAGTACAGACCCAGGGCCGCCATAGATGAACCCGTCACAAAACAGACCACCAACAGGAAAAAAACCATCACCTTTACCGCCAGGGAACCTGTCAGACGCTTTTTCTCCGGGCGTCTCTCCTGCCCGTATTCCCTTTCCTCCCCCTGTTCCAGGCCGCTCATCCTCTCCTCTTCTATTCTGTCTCTCTGCTCCGGGCCGCTCATCCTCTCCTCTTCTATTCTGTCCTTCTGCTCCGGGCCGCTCACCCTCTCCTCTTCCGTTCTGTCCCTCTGCTCTTGTCCGCCCATCCCCTCTTCTCTCATTCCTTCCTCCTGCCAGTCACTTTATTTTTTCACATTTATACCCCTGTCCCCACACCACTTTCAAATATCTGGGCTCTGCAGGATTAATCTCCAGCTTCTCTCGGATATGCCGGATATGTACCGCCACCGTATTCTCACTTCCGTAAGGCAGATCCTTCCATATCCTCTGATAGATTTCTTTGGGCGAAAAAACCTGTCCTGGATGCTGCATCAGAAGTTTCAGTATCTCGTATTCTGTGGGAGTCAGCGCCACTTCCTCCCCGTCCAGCATCACCTTTTTCTGCACATCATCCAGTTCAATAGCCCCGCATCTTAAAACTTCCCGGCGCATATTCCCCGCCCCCAGCTGCATATACCTCCTAAGCTGAGACTTTACCCGGGCAGACACTTCCACAGGGTGAAAAGGTTTGGTGATATAATCATCCGCTCCCACCGTAAGCCCCAGAACCTTGTCCGCCTCCTCAGACTTGGCTGTCAGAAGAATAATCGGCACATTACTTCTCTCCCTGATCTTGACCATGGCCTCCATGCCGTCCATTCCAGGCATCATAATATCAAGCAGAACCAGATGAATGTCATGCTCTTCCACAGCCTTTAATGCCCCCATGCCGTCATAGGCCTCGTAAAGGACATATCCTGGATCACTCAGATAAATTTTAAGTGCATTGACAATGTCGCGCTCATCGTCACATATTAAAATGTTATACATATCCGTATTTCCTTCCTGTAACAGAACTTTTGCGAAAATCATGATTCTCATGAAATTATTCTACCAAGAAAATATTTAATATAAAATGAGGGAATTGTTTAAGAATCCCTTAAGATTTGCCCGGTTTGCTGACTTCTTCTCTTTCAATGCCTTTCAGAAAATCCAGCATTTATAGCGCTCATATGCCCAGTTTTCTATGAGTACATATGAAGAATTTATGGTGCTGCTTACTTTTGCAATTCTTATTGTCGCCATTTTGGAATATGTCAACCATAAAAAAATAGCACCCCCGCTCCTGCAAAGTAAGGGTGCTATTTTTTATAACCTGATCTTCGCCGGAAACGGATAGGTGTGTACTATCGTATCGGCTTCCTTGATAAGCATATTATATCCCATACATAAAGAACCGTCAAGCATAAAAAACGGCTCCTGCACAGGCAGGAACCGCCCAGACACTATGCCTGACAGCAGCAAAAACCCCCTTGGACTGCTGCCCGCTTCAGACTGCACAAAACTGTCCTAATCCAATTCAGCCCGGCTAAACAAGTCCAAAATCAGCTCTTTGTCATCACAGGCTTTCTTAAACCCAAGTATAAAATCGGCCAGCGCATCCTTATCCCCTGAATAAGCACAAAACATATCCGCCTCCGGATCAAAGTGAATCTTCTCCTGCAGTTCCGGACATTTTTCATCCAAAAAAATCTGCGCCAGACTGCCCCAGTCATAGCCATTTCCTATAAAACCTTCCTCTGCGCGGCTGTCGAAAACCTCCTGAAGATATCCCCCTGCCGTTAAACAGACGGAAGCTCCTGATTTGAGCTCCACCCAGATAAAAGGTGCAATATCACTCTTAAACTGCTCTGTAACTTGCATTTTACCTCCCCGCCCGCTCCAACGGGCATATCAGCCAATAGTTTATGATTCAATGGCAGCCATATCCGCCTTCATCACCCCATATGCACTGCCCACAGTCCCACCCTGAAGCAAGTGCCCACGGACATTTCTCTGCAGGCTCGTCTTCCCGGGCAGACCTCCATACTCTGCCTCCCGGGGTGCCCGGAAAAGCCACTCCATATATCCCCTGTCCTCCTGGTCCACCTCCAAAATCCGGAAACGCTCCTGGAAAGAACGGATGTGGGATGATTCCGGCAGCAAATTCTTCAAAGCCGGTGACAGCAGCCAGGAGTCACAGGCATATCTGTCATACTTCAGTTCCGGAAAATAAGTCCGGAAAAAAACTCCCGCCCTCCTCAGAGAATCATCCACCGACTCTCCGGACAAATCCGCATCTGAAGGAATATGTATCCCTATGGTTCCAGATGTCCTCTGTTCCGAAATCTGGTACTCCAGGGCGCCGACGCGGAACAGATCCAGGCTAAGCTGCCTGTAAGTCCACCACCCTCTGTCAAAAAACATTCTCCCGTTTTTCGCAGCACACTCCCTCAGAAACCTGGGAAAACATTTCATGGTATCTATATATACATCCTCCGGAATACGCCTTTGTTCATACCTTCCATGAGCCCTTCCGGCACATTCCATCTGACAGTACAGCATTTTCAGATTCTCCCCATCCTCCTGAAGATATTCCTGCAGCCTCTCATAAGCCAGGGACGCCGTCCCCATATCTGTCAGCTGCTCCAGACAGCCCCCCAGTTCCTCCAGGCAAAGGCTTTCCTCAATATCCTCCAGTTTTTGGACAATCTCCTTCTGCAGCCCTATTTTTTTATACAGTTCCCTAAGCTCCATGCAACCCCTCTGCCCCCTGGTTCAGCCCCGGCATACACGAAGTGCAGCCATATAGTCCATTCCTCCGCCGACACCCGGCATTCAGCCCCGGCACACACGAAAAACAGCATGCCCGTTACGCCGCCTCTGCATCCAATATACCCAGGAAAAGCCTACTCCTCATCTTCCTCTTTTTTCTTCCCCATCGTCTTCTGCTTCAGCTCCTCCAATGCCTCTCTGTACTTATTTGACCGCAATGTAGGATTGGAGCGAATCAGATCCCTTTGGAAGAAATCCCTTATTTTTCCCAGACGGTTCCGGTCCGCCAGATTGACAGCATATTTTGTCTTCAGGTCAATAAGTTCCTCTTTCACGCTCTCAAGATACTCTGTTGGTTTGGCCAAAACCACATTTTTCAGGGCCTCCAGCTTCACCTCAATGCTTGATTTCAGGTCCTCCATCCGCAGCGCCATATCATCCCGCATATTCCCCATGCTCTCAGCCATGCCCTGCCCCGTGGTGGAAATCAGCGCGTCCAGACGCTTCTGAATGCGCACCATCTCCTCCTTGGCATGCTCCATTTTTTTCAGAACATCCCGCAGGTCTATGGCCGCCTTAAAGGAAAGAGCGAAATCTACGAAGATAAACACGGTGACAACCTGGGTGCCAATGATCAACGGCCTCTGGGGTATGGCCAGCATAAAGGCCTCCACAGGCAAATGGACAAACTCCGTCATCAAAATAGTCAGACCTCCCCAGGCCAGAGAAGTGCCCAGGCACACATGCCCCTGAAAGTTAAACTTCATATCTGAATAATCCCAATAGCGCATATGGAACAGGGCCTCCATGACCACACCCGTAACATACTCCAGCACCGTGGCACCCACACAACCCGCCAGGTAGGTCAGAACAATATTGTCCTGAAAAGGCATGGAGACCACAAGCATCATCGTGGCACCGCTTCCATACAGGGGAAGAAAAGGCCCCCGCATAAATCCCCTGTTTGTGAGTTTTCTGGACTGGATCGACACATAGGTGGACTCAATGCACCAGCCTGCAAAGGAATAAACATAAAAAAAGAACATCCACTGGATTATCGTATAGGAATACATTCTTGCAACCTCACCGTTTTCCGGTAAACACTACCTGTAAACTGCAGCCTCCACGGACAGTTTTCCCTTTCGGGTCTCCCTCAGCTCCCCTGTGAGCGTAAATTTTCCATATCCCCTGGCATTCACGGTGTCCCCGCTCCCCAGCTGTCGGGAATTATTCTCACAGTTCCTTCCATTGACATAGACCCTGCCCGTGCGGAACAGCTCCAGACTCTGCTCCCTGGACATGTTATACACCCTGGCCAGAACCGCGTCAGCCCGCAGAGACTGTACCTGTACATTCACCAGCTCCGGCTCCTCCTGAGGAAGAAAGGATATGTCTTCCGTGATGGCGCAAGTCACATAAGTATGTCTCACCTGTACCAGGTTCTCACAGATAAACTCGGCAATGGAGTCCAGACAAAAAAGGCAGGCCTGTTTTTCTCCTGCCTTAATATCGCCCAGGGTGCTTCTGTCAATGCCCAGATTCATCAGCGCACCCAGAAAATCCCTGTGGGAGAGCTGCTCTGCAAATTTTTCCGCCCGGGGCCTGATGTGGACGCATACAATGGGAAAAGGCACTTCATCCCCCAGTTCCTCCCCGCTGCCAAAGCGCACCACCACTCTCTCCGCCGAGCCGTAACCGCCGTTTAAGCAGGTTCCGGCATAGCGCAGCCCGGCCTCCTCCTGCCAGAAAACTTCCTGTTCGCTGAGGCTTAGAAAATTGGAAAATGTAAAAATGCCCTGGGCATAGGACCGCTCTGCCAGGTCCCGGAGTCGTTTTTTTAACTGTTGTATCTCTTTATCCATCCCTTCCCCCGATGTTCTCCCTGAAACCTGTTCCTTATCAAGAAAACATTGTCCAAAAATTTGTTCCTAATTTTTTAAAAAACAAAAAAGTTATGAAAAACTGATAATCTCTTCCCTGGGCGCTTTGGTCTTTTCCACTTTCACCGCATGAAGAACCGGGCCTTCTCCATCATAGTCATCCCAGTACTCTTTGGCCACCACGGCAGTGACCTTCACCCACTCTTTCTGTTTCAGGGAGCCGGCGCCCTCATATTGACACGCATAACCCAGGAATGCCATATCGTCCGCACAGCAGGTCATGGCCATACGCCCCGGCACAAAATATCCTTCCGGAAAACCCTCCGGTTTCAGCACCATTGCCACAAACTGCAGTTTTTTGTCCACATAGCGCTCCAGGTGATCCATGGAATCCAGATACCAGATGCCATAACCCTGATTGTCGAGCACAATGGTCTCCTGATTCAGGTCGTAGGGCAGATCTTCCTCAAATATCTCGTCAATCTCTCCCTGGGAATCCTCAAAAATCACATCCGCTGAGGCATTGACCGCCTTGATATTGCGCTTATAAGAATTCAGCTGTTCCCTCACTGTGTCACAGCGGTTAAAGATAATCATCTCCGACTTACGGATCATCTCTGCCAGAAGAGACCTCATATTTGTATAGTACACCGGAAATGTAGAGCCGTCAATAATTGTAATCTGCTGCTCTATCTTCCAGTGCCGGGGCAGTCTGGCATTCTTATAATTCCACATGCCGTTGAATTCTATCACTATACGCTCCGGCTTATGCTTTTTCTCCAGTTCCGCCAGGTGCAGAGGATTGAAATCCTCCTCGCACTCCACCAGTTCCACCTCCGTGCGGCTCTTTCTCAAAAGTTCGGGTTCGTACTCGTTCTCCCCCTCCTCACAGAGGATCAGGAGCGTCTTTCCCCTGACCTGAAAATACTGCTGCCCAAGCGTAAACCGTATAAATTCCGTTTTTCCGCTCTCCAGAAAACCATTGATCATATATACAGGTTTCATTTTCCGCTCCCTCCCAAATTTTCAGTGTGTCACTGCTTCCGGATATGGCCGTACCTCCGAAAGCAGCCCCGGCAGATCTCTCCGCTCTGCTCAGGAAAACAGCGCTTCCAGCTTATCCTCCTGCAGATTTGCACCTATGACACAGTACTTCCCCGTAACCTCTGGCTTTCCTGTCCTGACATCATGCTCCTGGGGCACATAGTCATAGTAGATCCATGTTCCATCCTGGGCAGGAACCATGCCTTTTGCCCGCAGAATATCACCATACTCACCGGTATCCAGAGCCCGCAGAATACCTTCAATCCTCTCCTTGGTAAATTTCGCCGGAGATTCTTTCCCCCAGCTGGTAAACACCTCGTCTGCGTGATGGTGGCCCTCATGGTCATGATGATGGCCGCAGCAGCATTCGTGGGCATGGTGCTCATGCCCATGGTCCTCACCATGGTGATGCTCCCCGTGCCCGCAGCAGCTCTCCTCGCCGTGGTGATGCCCTTCATGCTCGTGGGCATGGTGCTCATGTCCATGGTCCTCACCATGGTGATGCTCCCCGTGCCCGCAGCAGCTCTCCTCGCCGTGGTGATGTCCTTCATGCTCGTGGGCATGGTGCTCATGCCCATGATCCTCACCATGGTGATGCTCCCCGTGCCCACAGCAGCTCTCCTCGTCGTGGTGATGTTCCTCCTGGGCATGGGTCAGAAGTTCCGCCATCATTTGATCCAGAGTGTCCGCGCCCTCTATGGTCTCCAGGACTGCTTTTCCGTCCAGATCCGCCAGAGGCGTTGTGATAATTACAGCCTTCGCATTGTGTTCACGCACCAGCCTGACACATTCCTGCAGTTTTTCCGGGCTCACCTTGTCCGTCCTGCTCAGCAGAATCGTCCCCGCATACTCAATCTGGTTGATAAAAAACTCTCCAAAATTCTTAATATACATTTTCGCCTTGGAGGCATCCACCACCGCCACCGCGCTGTTGACCTGCACATCCAGGTCAGCGGCCACATTTTCCACCGCTTTAAGCACATCGGAGAGCTTTCCCACACCCGACGGCTCAATCAGAATACGATCCGGCCCATAAGTCTCGATCACTTCCTTCAGAGAAGCCCCGAAATCCCCCACCAGGGAGCAGCAGATACACCCGGAATTCATCTCCTTGATCTCAATGCCCGCCTCCTTCAGAAAGCCTCCGTCAATGCCGATCTCCCCGAATTCATTTTCAATCAGCACCGTCCTGCTGCCATCCAGAACCTCCTTCAGCAGCTTTTTAATCAGAGTGGTCTTCCCCGCTCCCAAAAAACCTGAAAATACATCTATTTTTGTCATTGTCTCAACCATCCTTTCTCCTGCACCGGGCAAAAACCACAAACGCCCTTTGGTGCCGCTGCAATTTATTGTCTACCATAATTTACCCCTTGTCAAGAAGTCTCCTCTAAAAGTTTTCTGAAATTTTCGGGCATAACTATCTCAAGAAGAATGATTCCCATTATTGACAGAAAGCCGCATGATTGTTAATATAGCAATGTAGAAAAAATTGGCGGGAAACAGACTTCCGGCATGTGGACATTTGAGACTGCCCGGGAAACCATGAGCCTGAATTCTTCATGCCATATGGGAGGAAACCATAATGTACAGCTGCCATATCCACTTTTACCTGCTGGGCACAGACTGCCCCCTATTTGATATCGCCAGGGACATGCCGCCCCTGGCTCACTTTACACACAGCTTTTATTCAGACAGCCGTCTGGTGCCGGAGGAAGCCCGGAAGGCAGATATCATACTGGCCCTGCTGCCGGAAGAAGACCCTGCCGAAACCCTCCAGGCCCTGACAGAGGCAAAGCGGGCAGATGCTGAGTGCATTCTTCTGGCAAACTCACAGCAGACTGTCTCTCTGGCGGCAGAAAGCCCCACATTGGCAAAAGACATATGGACCATGCCCTTGGGAGCAGAAGAATTCCGCTTTCGTTTCCTGCGCTGGCAGCAGGCTTTTAAACAGAGCAAAGATTTCCTGGAGACCAGCCATTTTCTGGACGCCGTCCTCAACAGTTCCCCCAACCTTATCTGGTTCAAGGACAAAAACGGCATCCACGAAAAAGTCAATGACAGCTTCTGCCGGACGGTAAACAAAGCTAAAAATCAGGTGGAAGGCCAGGGACACGCCTATATATGGGATGTGGAGAGCGACGATCCCGCCTGCATAGAATCGGAACGCGAAGTTATGAGCAGCCAAAAAACCTGCAAGTCAGAGGAGACCGTTCAGACCGGCGAAGGTCTGAAACTGCTCACCACCTACAAATCCCCCCTCTATGACCTGGATGGCACCGTCATGGGAACCGTGGGCGTGGCGGTGGACATCACCCAGGAGCGGGCCTATGAGAAGGAGATCATCCGGAAAAACCATGCCCTGGAGATGCTTTTTACCACCATGGACTGCGGCGTAATGTGCCATACACTGGACGGCTCCCGAATCCTCAGCATCAACCGGGCGGCTCTCCGAATCCTGGGATACGACTCCCAGGAAACCCTGCTGGCCGACGGATTTGACATGGTAGCCCAGTCCGTAGCTGACGAAGACAAGCAAAAACTGAGAGAAAGCATCTCCGCTCTGAAGAAAGTTGATGACAGTATAAGCCTTACCTACCGCGTCCGGCACAAAGACGGCTCTGAGCTGCACATCATGGGCAATGTAAAGCTTGTCCAGGAAAATGGGGAACTATTCTACCAGCGCTTTCTTCTGGACTGCACAGAGCAGAAGCTGCAGGAGAAAAAAGAACAGGCGGAAAACGAACGCCGTCAGAAAGAACTGACAAACGCCCTGAGCATTGACTATAATTTCTCCTGCTTTTTTGACCTTGACACAGGAAAAGGCTTCCCGCTGCGCCTGGATGACTATTGCAGTCGAATTTTCCATGAAAATATTCCCTTCCAGGAGAGCATGGAACAATATATAGAACAATATGTCCACCAGGATGACCAGGATATGCTCCGACGGGCTTCCTCCCAGGAGAATCTCCGTCTGGAACTGACTAACAAAAAGATATACTATGTCAATTACCGCGCTCTGATAGACGGGGAAACGCGGTATTACCAGATGAAAACAGTGCGCGCAGGAAGCTGGGACAGGCAGAAAGGTGTGGTGGCAGGCTTTCGCAGCGTGGACGAGGAAACCCGGAACGAACTGGAGAAAAAGAACCTGCTGGAAAGCGCCCTGATGCAGGCGAAACGGGCCAGCCGGGCCAAAAGCGCCTTCCTCTCCAACATGTCCCATGACATCCGCACCCCCATGAACGCCATTGTGGGCTTCACCTCCCTGGCCCTGTCCCACATTGACCGGAAAGATCAGGTGGAAGAATACCTGAAAAAGATCATGACCTCCGGCAGCCACCTGCTGAGCCTGATCAACGACATCCTGGATATGAGCCGTATTGAAAGCGGAAAAATACACCTGGACGAGGAAGTCTGCCGCCTTCCGGACATCCTCCACGGGCTTCACAACATCATTCAGGCCGATGTCCACGCCAAACAGCTGGATCTGTTCATTGACACGGTGGATGTGCTGGACGAAGAAATCTACTGTGATAAGCTGCGCCTGAACCAGGTTCTTCTGAACCTGCTCAGCAACTCCGTCAAGTACACCGGCGCCGGAGGTACCATCAGCCTTCGGATCACGGAAATAAAGAATGCTCCCGGCAACTATGCAAATTTTGAATTCTGCATCAGGGACACGGGTATCGGCATGAGCCAGGAATTTGTGTCCCTCATTTTTGAGCCCTTTGAGCGGGAACGCACTTCCACCATCAGCGGAATTCAGGGTACCGGCCTGGGAATGGCCATCACCAAGAACATTGTGGATCTGATGAATGGCACTATCGAAGTAAAAAGCGAGCAGGGCAAGGGGTCTGAGTTCATTGTCACCTTTCCCTTCCGCATACACGCAGATACCAGAGAGTCTCTCACCATCCCCAACCTGCAAAACCATCGGGTTCTGGTGGTGGATGATGACTTCAATACCTGCGACAGCGTCTCCTATATGCTTCAGCAGATGGGCATGCGGGCGGAATGGACCCTTTCGGGAAAAGAGGCCATACTGCGCACCCGTCAGGCGGTAACGCGCAACGACAGTTACGACATTTACATTGTTGACTGGCTGATGCCGGACATGAATGGCATTGAAGTGGCCCGGAGAATCCGGAAAGAAGCAGGGGAAAATGTGCCCATTGTCATCCTCACCGCATATGACTGGACGGAAATCGAAGAAGAAGCCCGGGAGGCCGGCGTTATCGCCTTCTGCAGCAAGCCCCTGTTCCTGTCGGAGCTGCGCAAATGCCTCTGTTCCATTGTGGACAAAGATGAACACCCCAAAAACAGACCGACCCCCGGCAGGGCAAAGCTGCAAACGGGAAAAATTCTGTTGGTGGAAGACAATGAGTTGAACCAGGAGATAGCCTCGGCCATCCTGAATGAAGTAGGCTATAATATAGACATCGCAGACAATGGGCAGGCGGCTCTTGACATGCTGCGGACCTCCCGCCCTGGATACTACCGCTTGATCCTTATGGATGTACAGATGCCGGTTATGGGGGGATATGAAGCCACAAAACTTATTCGGAGACTTGAGGACAAGGAACTGGCCTCCATCCCCATTCTGGCCATGACTGCCAACGCTTTTGAAGAAGATAAAAAAGAGGCAATTAAATGCGGTATGAACGGGCATATCTCAAAGCCTCTGGATGTGGAAAAACTGCTTGAAACTCTGGAGCAGATCCTGGCCTGAAAGGCCGGGATCCTCCGGCCTCAGCCGCAACAGGCCCGCAACTCCCTGGGCCTGTTATGACTTATCTGGAACTTTCAGAACAGTGTATCAGGGCAGCGCATCAGCACAGCGCCGCCTCCAGAGCTGTTGCGATATCCTCTTTCATGTCCAGCACCGCCGCCCGGGAAGCCTCTCCATAGCCCTCCTGGCCAAAGTGGGCATACTTTTCCTGCTGATACGCCGCGATGATTCCCCGGGAGGAATTGATAATGGCCCCCAGACCATCCTGGTTGAAAAAGTGCACCAGATCCGCACCCTTCCCCCCCTGGGCGCCATAGCCCGGCACCAAAATGAACAAATTGGGCATGATCTTTCTCAAAATCCTGCCCTGTTCAGGGTAAGTGGCCCCCACTACCGCCCCCACATAGCTGTAAGAACCTTCCTTGGGCATGCACTCTTCTCCCCAGGCAGCCACCTGCTCGCCTACAATCTCATACAGGGGCCTGTCCCCTTCCTTCCCCTGTCCTTTCACCAGACGATCCTGCAGCTCCCCGCTGCTTGGATTGGAAGTCTTCACCAGCACAAAGATCCCCTTCCCCTCCTGAGCGCAGACCTTCATAAAGGGCTTCACTCCATCACTGCCCAGATACGGATTCACAGTGACAAAATCCTCATCAAACCCGCTGCACATGCTGCTTCCCACCTGCACCTTCCCAAGATGTCCCACAGCGTATGCCTCCGAGGTGGATCCTATGTCCCCACGCTTGACATCACCGATGACCACCAGGCCTTTTTCCCTGCAGTAGTCCACCGTTTTCTTGAAAGCTGCCAGTCCCGGTATGCCAAACTGCTCATACATGGCAATCTGGGGCTTCACCGCAGGCACCAGGTCACAGACAGCGTCCACAATTCCCTTGTTGAACTGCCAGACAGCCTCCCCGGCTCCCTCCAGTGTCTCACCGTACTCCGCAAATGCCGCCTGCCTGATATGCTCCGGCACAAATTTCATGGTGGGATCCAGCCCAACCACAATGGGAGCCCCTGTCTTCTTAATTTTCCCTATAAGCCTGTTGATCATCTCTTCCGCTCCATTCTCCTTAGATTTGTCATGGGTTATTTCATGTCCCATCTTATCATCCTGGATGACAAAAGTCAATCTGTTCTGCCTGGGCCAGGGGCGCGGAAAGGGCAGCCAAACTAAAGCCCCACTGTCCGGCATGAACTGGAATTATTTCCGCCCCAGATACCTTCTGACTTTATTTTTATAGGCGATATATTCTGCCCCAAATTTTTTTGACAAGAACGCTTCTTCTTGTAATATTTGCAGGTGAAGCATTGTCACCGCAAAAAAAGAAAACACCATCAAAACCCAGTTGAAAGCCATAAGCAACAAACCTGCATAAACCAAATCAAAGGCTAAAAAGGCGGGATTTCTGCTAATGCTGTAAATCCCACTGGTGATAATTTCCGTTTTATCTTTTTCTGCTATGCCAGCCCGCCAACTGTCTTTCATTGTGACCACCGATACAGTGAAAAGAACATCTCCAAGAATGCCGAGAATCGCACCCACCACAACAAAAGACTGCGGCAAATATGGGGGCGCAAAAAGCAAACTAAGAACTTCTGCTGCCACTACAGAATAAGTGGCTGTTTTCATAGCCAGCTCAATGTAGTATATCCTCGTTTTCTCCTTGCCTTTTGCTATTTGGTCCGTCTGTATGCCTTTTCTTTTCTGCAAAATCATCTTGTCAATATAAACTGTATAAAATACAGCAAGTATCAATACTCCAATTGTTTTCATGCTGTTTCTTTCCTGTTCAACAAAAAACTTTTTTCCCGGAAACCCCATCCTAAATATCTTCGTGTTGTTTCCTATTTGCTGTTACATCCACTTCTCTATTGAGTTCTTTCCAGGCACTTTCAATATACCTCACCAAAGTTTCCCTACTGGGGCTTTAAACCACAATTTCCAAATGCTCCATTTCAGTCTCTAGTTCTTCTCTTTTCGGACTTCGTATGACCTGGCTGCTTAATATGTTATCCGCAACTTCCCACCGGAGTTGCAATATGTTTGGAAATAGATTTTCCCCTTTAAATTGTGAGCCAATTGTTTTATCTCTTTAGCCTCCAACAGGGTTTCCGCTCCGTTGCCCCCAAAATTAAACAGAATCTGCTCTTCTGTCAGACTCGAAAACAAACGTCCTGTTGGTATATCTTCATTTCCTATACTTTTATCTGTCCAAATCACTTTTTTCAATAAATTACAGGCACCTTTCACATGATTATTATCATCATGCGTTAAAATAAGCAAATCCATTTTATTCTGAGTACAGAATCAAAAGAACCTGCTCCTTGCTTGACAAAGCGATTCGTCAAAATATCTAAAGAGGCAGTCACGTTGAAAGGTGACTGCCCAATAAATCGGAGTTAGCTGATCAGACATTTAGACCTCTTTATATAACAGCCAAAAGCAAGGACATGATCTCGGCTGCATATTTTCGTCTCTGTCGCAAGGATCTTCTGCACACTCTTTTCCCTTTATTGTAAAACCAAGCCGCGTATATAAACGAATATTAGCCATATCTGTGGTGTCAACACCAATAGATATCCTTTGATATCCCAAATCCTTTATGTGCTCCATTACGTGGCAGATCAGCTTTGCCCCTAATCCCTGACCACGAAAATCTGTTCTAACTCTGAATGCACAAAGATAAGCAGTTCTTTTGCCATCTGCAAAATCTTTGTCCTCAAGGTCATAGAAAACATACAGCTCTCCAACCAATTCTCCATCATAGTCGAGCGTCCAAAATTCAGCATTCCCTCTTTTTATGTTGTCGCAAAAGAATCTTGCATTAGAAGAAGCAGTATGAATACTTTCATATCCCCACAATTTCAACAATTCATGTTCTGCTGCTCCTCTAATCTTCATGGGCTTTATCCTCCAAATCTTTAATTTGTCGTTCAGATTATAGCATATCATGACGACTGTATCAACATACTTTTGCAGAAACTGCCGAAGTTGTAACATAGCAACACTTTTCTTAAAAGGGACTTAATTTATTGATCACAATCTCTAATTGAAATTAAATTTTTATACTACCTGATGCTTACAATATGAATGAACTGCCAAAAACAGAAATACAGGTATTTCTATTATCGCTGATAAAACGATAACATAAGGTGTCCAAAAACTCATTCCCCCAATATGCAGAAAGTTGAAATCACAAAGCTGATAGAGAAAATTATTTTTCATACCTATGCCCGCAGACGGCAAAACACCTCCAATCCATGTATCACCCAAAGCTCCGTACGAAAATACAGGCAGAAACAGTACCACTATGGAAACAAGCAGCACTGTCAGGGAATCCCTGCATCTGGCGGATAAAAACAATGTGCAGCTGACGGTTGCCAGTACGGAAAGAAGTCCTGCAAGTACCAGAATAATCTGCAGCTGCCCCAAATTTATATCTGGCAGATTTATAACCGAAAACAGCATCTGAAACGAGGTCTTCAGGCAATCTGTGCCAAACGCGCGATTCAGGATTAACAAATGAATTGACATTCCCAATATGAAAATAACTATGAAGATACAGCAGGCCGACAAAATCCGTGTAACGGCTAATTTCCCACGCCCGTATTTCGTACAACGCAAAATACTGTCGCTGCCGGTCTGATATTCACTGGCAAAAATGGGGGCGGCAATATCAACACAAAGGATTGATAAAACCAGAATATACAATGTTGTATAATCAAATGCGTCCCTGCTCATACCGGGGTACAGGTAAAATGGCTGGTCCACCTTTGCATACCTGTCTGCGGCAAACTGTCCGGCCGTTTCATAATCCTTCTGCTCAAGCTTCATAATATTATCCAGATGGGAAGCACACCTCTCATAAAAATGCTGTTCCACTTCGTCCGGTGCGATATTCATCAATTCTGCTCCGATACCCGTTTGGGGGTCGGCAAAAGCTTCGCTTAATCCCTTAAGCATCGGGCGAATTGCCATAATTTTTTCAATGTAAACGTCCAGCGGAACATCGTCCAGTGTACCGTATTCTTTTACACACGATTGATACGTCCGCAGGGCTTCCGCCAGCTTCCCGGAAGTAATATTGCCTGCCGTTTTCTGATAGTAATCCCTCTTAAACTGAATTGCCTGTAATCCATTTAATTCTATGACCTTCCCGTCTTCTCCCGGACGGTTAATCGATTCATAGCTGACTGGCAGATACGCCATTACAACAGCCATGAAAAGCGAGGCGGCAAGCAGGGTCAAAGTACGGCATGATTTCATAATTCGTTTTACTTCTAACAGGAATAAACGCATATTAATTTTCCTCCCTTAAGTTTTCAATTTTTTCCAATTCTGTTTCCAGAGGCTTTATGTGGCGGCAAATGCCCCTGTCCGGTAAAAATTGTACCAGACAGGGGCATTTCAATCTCAAATTTGGGAATGGAAAAATCCTGAGAATTTCCTAATATGGGGCGTACATTTTCCTAATCAGCAACCGGCAGCGTAATTGTAAATGTGACTGTTTCCCCGCTGCTCTGCGCCGTTATCTCACCGCCATGCAGGCTGATAATCTCCTTTGCAATAGAAAGGCCAAGCCCCGCCCCGCCTGTGTCTGACAGCCGGGCCTCGTCTAAGCGGCTGAACTTCTCAAAGATATGCGCCAGCTTTTCCTCCGGGATTGTCTGTCCGTGGTTTCGGAATACTACGACGGCATTTCTGCCTTTCCTTTCTGCCGATATGCAAATCTCCGTATCGGGATAACTGTAAGCCGCCGCATTTTTCAAAAGGTTATTAAATACCCTTGCCAGCTTTTCCGGGTCGCCGTTTACAACCAGCCCGTCCCCGGCGGAAACCTTGGCAGTATTTCCCCTTGCAGACAGGGCGGGATACAGTTCATCTGTCACCTGGGATAAAAGGGCATATAAGTCAACCTGCATTTTCTGTAGCTGTACTGATGCCGTATGGTAGCGCGTGATTTCAAATAACTCATTAATCAGCATTTCCAGACGTTCTGATTTTTCAAGGGCAATTCCCACGTACTTTGCTTTTTGCTCAGCCGGCATATCCGGGGCTTCGTCAAGCAGGCTCAGGTAGCCGATTACCGCCGTCAGCGGCGTGCGGATGTCATGGGCCAGATACATGACCAGCTCGTTCTTTCGCTCTTCCGCTTCTTTTACAGCCTGATTACTGAGCAGTATGGACATTTTAATCTGGTTCATCTGCTTTTCCACTTCCCGGAGCGGCTCTGACAGCGCAATCGCAGCGTTATTCTGTTCATACACCGTCTGCGCGGCATTTATCACCTCGTCCAGGTAATCCCAGGGTTTTCTCCAGTAATGGTAAAAAATGGCAGACAGGCCCATGACAAGGTAGAAAAAATAAAGCACATCCAGCCGCAGGTACAGCCATTTGGGAATCCGGCCTGCCGCCCTTGGTAAAACATATTCAAGCAGCGGCATTACGGCAAGACCTGCCGCCGTATAAGCAGGCAAAATGACCAGAAGCCGGGTCTGCAGTTTTTCCCTTGCCGGGAAACTTTGTTTTTTCATGAAACACCTCCATCAGTCTGCAATCAGAAGAACCGGTAAGCAGGTTAAATCTTATACCCCACTCCCCATACTGTTTTTATATACTTTGGTTTTTCTTCCGTATCTTTCAGCTTTTCTCTTAAATGGCGGACATGTACCGTAATCGTGCTGCTGTTTTTGCTGTAGTATTCATCTCCCCATACTCTGTGGAACAGCTCTTCCAAAGTCACCACCATGCCCTGATTTTCCAGCAGAATGCGCAGAATGGAAAACTCCGTGGGTGTCAAAGCTACAGCCTCCCCGCCAAGCTTACATTCATAGGTCTGCAGATTAAGAACCAGCTTTTTATAGGTAAGGACTTTTGCAGGCTCACTTTGCGGCAGTACCGGGGTATACTTTTTATATCTGCGAAGCTGTGCTTTCACCCTGGCAATCAGCTCAAGGGGGCGGAATGGTTTTGTCACATAATCATCCGCTCCCAGCGTCAGTCCTGTAATCTTATCCGTTTCCTCATCTTTTGCCGTCAGCATAATCACGGGATAAGTATATTTTTCACGGATTTTCTGACAGAGGGTAAAGCCATTGATATCAGGCAGCATGATGTCAAGGATTGCGAGGTTGGCTTCCTCATTTTCGATAAAAGCCAGCGCTTCCCTTGCGGAATAATATTTATGGATGGTGTAATTTTCATTTTTCAGATAAACTTCAAGCAAATCTGCAATATCCTTTTCATCATCAACAATCAAAATCTTTTCAGACATACAGGCAGCCTCCCTCTGTGCTATCACTATCTATTCCTGTGAATTTATCATATCTTCCTTCAAAAATCCCAATGAAACGCATGAGATATTATTAAGATTCTCCTAACATATTTATTTCGCATCTTTTATCATCAGTCACACAAAGGATTCCGCATTGTACTTTTTCCGGGAACTCGCCGTCCTTTGGCATGGAAAACGGTTCCATAAACCTGCGCAGGTTTTCCGCCATGCATAAGGTGATGTTATCACGGAAAAAAGGGGCGCTTCATGGTTATAATACAAAAAAACAAGGAGGACTTGAATATGTCTGCTGTTAATATCAATAAAAACGCTTTGACATGCTGTAAGGAGGTGCGGTATGGGATTATTTGACTTTTTCAGGCAGCCGGATATTAATCTTGGCGTAGAGGAATACAGGAAATCTCCCGATGCTGTTTTGCTGGATGTGCGCAGTCCGCAGGAATATCAGGAGGGGCATATTCCCGGCAGCAAAAATATACCGTTGCAGCAGCTTGACAAAGCAGCTGCCGTGGCCGCCCGTAAAACTACGGCGCTGTTTGTTTACTGCTACTCCGGCTCCCGCAGCCGTCAGGCATGTTCAATATTACAGCGCATGGGATATACAAATGTAACCAATATCGGCGGAATCGCCTCATATTCCGGAAAGGTGGAACGATAATATGAAAGTAGTGATTGTAGGAGGGGTGGCCGGCGGCGGCAAGATTGCGGAGATTGGACGAGCAGGCAGAGATTATTGTATTTGAGCGTTCCGGATATATTTCCTATGCCAACTGCGGCCTGCCCTATTATATCGGAGATACCATTACCGACCCGGAAGATTTGACCTTGCAGACGCCGGAGAGTTTCTTCTCCCGTTTCCGTGTAGATATGAGGGTGCGCCACGAGGTAACTGCCATCCATCCCGATAGAAAAACGGTTTCTGTCAGGAATCTGGAAACCAGCGATGAATTCGAGGAAAGCTATGACAGGCTGATTCTCTCTCCCGGTGCAAAGCCCGCACAGCCCCGGCTGCCCGGTGTGGGTATCGACAGGGTATTTACTCTCCGTACCGTGGAGGATACCTTCCGTATCAAGGAGTACATCAACAGGCATCATCCGAAATCTGTCGTGCTGGCAGGCGGCGGCTTCATC
>OFFI01000731.1_pt1 | contig 21279 bp, 18 predicted proteins | sample 1521351 | NCBI WGS metagenome assembly OFFI01 (sample SAMEA3504119, study PRJEB24116) | mouse gut metagenome | biome: mouse gut; feature: mouse-associated habitat; material: faeces | place: Denmark | collected 2011
AGAACCTGGTACACATTCATCTTTTACTCAAGGAGGTGCAGAAACATTCCCATCTGGTCCTGGGACCCTAGCACATTTGCAATCAGCCCAGGGGCCTCTGACACTTTCAAGCTCAGCCCAGGCAATGACCCATATTCTGGATATGCTGAAGGGGCTCTACTGCATTCAACTCCTTCCCCAACAGTTTCAGAAACAAATGAATGTTCTCCATCTACCCAAGGGACTTCAGACACTTTCAGATGTGCTGAACTGCCCCTGGATCTTACTACATCACTACAGTTGTCACCATCATCTTTGAGATCTGAGCAAGGAACTCTAGGACCTTGTTCAACTGAAGAATGCCATCTAGAAGTGACTAAATCTAAAGAAACAACTCTAGGGTCTTCCACATCTGCTCAGGGCACTGAGGGGATTTTTTTATCTGCAGAAGCCACAGTAGGAAAGTCCCTGTCTGCAAAGGAGACTGTGGGAGCTTTGCTTCCCACTCCAGGACATCTGGGGTCTACCCAAAATACTCAGGTGCGACCAGAATCTGTGTCATCTGAGCAGATGTCTCTGGGAATTTGTTTATCTTCACAAGGAACCCTAGGTTCTTCATCTTTCCAAGAGGCTTTCGGACATTTCTGTTTTTCCCAAGGGTATCTAAAAGCCCAATTTTAAACAGGGGAATACACAAAGTGTTTCATTTGCTCAAGATACTTTGCATCCTCCAACTTCTTGTCAGACAGAAGTAGGATTTTCTCCAACTGCCCATCATTTTGCACAAAGATCCCCAGGTTTCCCAAGGGACACTCGAACTTTCCTACCTAGCCAGAAATCTCAAGAAACCTTTTATCCTACACCATCAGTACTGGGTGTTCAGGAGCATCTTGTATCTACTCCAGAGGTTCTAGAAGCTTTGTCATCTTTTCAAAAGCACAAGAAATTTTCCAGGGCACAAGAGGGAACTTTGCTCATGCAAAGTTCATTTTTCCCCAAACAAAGAAATCGAGAAAATTCAACAGATGCCACAGGGATATTTGCACAATATGAAGAGTCACACAGTGCTTTAGGCCTTTTTCCACAAGTGAGGCAGGCTGTAGCATCTTCTCAGTCTACTTCAGCAAATCTAGGAACATTGCCACCATCATCGCCAACACCTGGTAGACATTCCTGTTCTGACCAAGGAGGTGCAAAGACTTTCCCATTTGGTCAAGGGTATCTAGCACCTTTGCAATCTGCCCAGGGGCCTCTGAAACTTTCTATCTCAGCCCAGGCAATGATGAATACATCACAATGCTATGAATGTTCTCATAATCCTCTGGGTCTTTCATCCTCAGAACAAAGGACTCCAGGATCTTCTGATTCTGCTCAAGGAGGTGTGAGTCCCAGTCTCTGCACAAGGGGACCATACATCTGTCCACATGTCCACAAAGGTCTACCCAACATTCTACATCTTCCAAAAGGTTTTCAAGTCCTTCTTTACATACACAAGGTATAGGAACTCACTCCACATCTACACACTACACAGTAGCAGACTCACCATCTTTACCAGTGTGTCAGGGATATAACCACCCTGCTCAAAATACAGCAAGGATTTTGAGATCTGACCAGGGATCTCTGAGGATTTCAGCAAATACACAGGCTCTGTAGAAACATTGCTGCCTCCCCAGGGGGCTCTAGGATATTCATCATTTGCATGAGGAGCACAAAAATTTTCAACAGCTACCCCAGGACATGTGATATCCAATGACTCACCTCTGGAACTTGCAATTTCTGCCCAACTTAGTTCCTCACTTTCTTCCCTAAGCCTTTTGGATCTTCCCTTTCCACAGAAGAGCCTTTTGACCTCTCTAAACCTACAGAGGGACCTTTAACTTCATTCCAGGGACCAAATGAGTCTTTGAATTCTCTACAAGGGGTTCAACAAACAGATCCATCTGCTTCAGATCCTTCAGGATCTATGCATTCTTCCAAAGGACCCATGGTAATTTCTTTATCTGATTGAGGAACACTAGGATCTATATCATCTGCCCTAGAGCCTTTGACATTGTCCCTATCTGCTCAAGGGAATCCAGGACATTTGTTATCTGTTCAAGAAGCTGGAGGCCCTTGGCTGTCTTTATAGGGGAACCTGGAAGTTTGTACCTGTACACATGGCAATCCAGGAATATCCAATGCTTCATCACGAGCTTTGGAAATTTCAGCATCTACCATAGTGAGTCTAGGACCTTCTCCATCTGTCCAATTGGATTTGAAAGAGTAACATTCTGTCTTAATGTCTTGGAGACCTTCCATGTCTGCCCAAGGTGTACTAGAAACATCAATATCTTCCCAAGGGCTTACAGAAACTTCCTTGTTACCTCAAGAGCCTCCAGGACACTGGTTGGAAAAGGAGGCTTTAGGATATTTACCATCCAATCCAGAAGATCTTGGACTTTCTGATTCTTCCCAGGACACACTAGAAATATGGGCATGTATGCAAAATAGTACAGAAATACCATCTGTCACCCAAGAGGTCATAGAATCTTTGTCAGCCACACAAGATTCTCCCAAATTACCAGTTCCTTCACCACTTAGTCCAGAGACAGAAGAACCTCTGACATATACACAATCCATTTCTAAGAGTTCAGAATCTGTGCCAGGGACTCCAGAAGCTTTGGCATCTGTGTTAGGGTCTCTGTGTCTTTTGAAACCCAATGAAGGTGCTCTGGGCCCTTTAGTATCTGAACAAGGGATCCTGAGAACACCAGCATTTCCCCAGGAAAGTCTAGAACTTTCTCAACCTGCCCAGGGGCCTCTAAAACCTGTGACATCTCACCAAGAAACCGTCGATACTTCCTCTTCAACAGAGTTTCAGGGACTGTCCCTTTGTGCAGAAGGGGACATTATTCCTACCCCTCCTCGTGAAGATGGATGGAGAAATTTCTCTTATCTCAAAAAGAACCCTAGACGTTTGAAATTTAACCAAAGGATATTGAAACATGTCCCAATTCCTGAAAGGGATATCAGATACTGCCTTTCAGAACTTGATGCCTTAAAATGTATCTCTTCTGCCGTAAGTAGCCTCACATCTTCCAAGTATGCAGAAAAGGAATCCAGTCCTACCTCTACTCCTCAAAGGAGCATCTCCCCCTTAAAATCATCTCAATTGAGTTTCAGATCTAGTATTCTTTGTAAAAAAGTTCTCAGTCATTCTCCTCCTCCAGGAGATTGCCCCACACCTTCTAAATTGAGGAAAACAAGACCAAGCCCTTCCTCTGTAGATCAAGAGGGCCTGAAATCTGTGCGCTCAAAACATGAGGGCTGGAAACACTGCCATTCTTCCAAAATTTGGGTAAGAGTTTGCAAATTTAAGAAAGAGGTGTAAAGCTTAAAACTATGACTAACATAAACTTCACCACTTCTGATTCTGCTAAAGGAGCCTGCAGATGCTCACCATCTCATGAGGTGGGCCTCAGAAGTCCCCTACCAAGCCAAGGCATTCACAGACCATCTAAGTCTACTGAAACCCCATCAGAAAAAGCCCCTTCTGACCAATGGGACACCAAAGCTTCCAATTCAGAGCATGAGGTTGATAAGCCATCCTCCATCCTTACAGAAGTGTGCATGCGAACCACTCTTTCTCATGAAGACAGCCTCAGGCATCCCACCTTCCTCATGAGATTCCCAGACACGCTACTTCTACCAAGAGAAAACAGAGGAAAGCCTCTGTTACCCAAGGAGCCCTGCAAGCTTCCCCTACAGATCAAGAATGCATTGAGTCATCTCCAGATGGAGACAGTCCCCATAGAGGTGTGCAACACTCATCATCACCCCAAGAGGATATCAGCCTTTCTTTTTCTACTAAGGAGGACTCAAAACATATTCCTAATGTCCAAGAGGGAGAGAAAACTTCCAGAATTGCCAAACGGGAGCCCATAGCTTTTGTGCCTATCCTATGGGCATTCATACCTCCAAAAGGGAGTACCACATTCCCTTTTGGAACATTCCCTGTTATGCGAAGATATGACAAACATACAATATCTCAAGCAGAGGATGTGGTACCTGCTCTCTCCTGTCCTTGGAGAGACCCATCATTACAATATGAATTTGGGTTCCCCCTTTGTGACCTAGGAGGCCACAAATATACACATCATTTGAAAATCAATCTCAACAGGATCGCACTGCAAAAGGGGAGTTGTAGTTCTTTCCTCTTCCCTAAAGGAGGTGTCGGACCTTCTCAATCAGACCAATGTGGACTCAGACTTTCCAGTTCTCACCAAAGGGACACTGGCTTTGTGATCCCTGTTTCAGAAAGGCTCAGAATGCTTCAGGCTGAAATAGGTGGCCCCTCAAATGCTCCATCTAAGAAACTGGGCCTCACCGGTGCTTTTTATGACAAAAGAGATATCGAAAATGCTCTAGGAGGCTTACGACTTACTCCTTGCTTCTGACTTCCTCCTTCTGCCCAGGGACACACCAGAGCTTCCCAGCCTGCCAAACGGAACCTGTAAGGCAGTCCATTTCAAGAGGGTGGCCTGGGCCCTACTCTCTCTTACTCTGGCATTTTCAGTTCTTTTTTGATACAGAAGCTGCCCTCATATTTTCCCTTTCTATGCCCCTTATGAACAACATGAATTTAGAACTTTTTCTTTTCATCAACTGTATATCAAACTTACAATTTCCACTCCTAGCTGCCTCAGATGCACATTGAAGCCTCATCTATGCCCCTGTGACTAAAAGCAGGACAAGAATCCCCTTTCTGATTAAGATTAGCTCACAATTGTATCCAGAAGAATGTGCTATATAATTTTCACCTCATGGAGAGTATTATGTGATTCTCCTGAACATTGAGGACCTAGACCTACCTACTAGATCTGATCTAGTCCATGAAAAATCCACTCCCTTGATCTAAGGTGCACCAAGTGCTTCTTATTCTGATCCTCTGACCTAATTACCCCTGTCCAAGGATCAGGACCCGGGTTCCTGAAGTCTCAGAGCTTAAGAGTAGCCAGCACGTTAATGAACCCAAGACATAGACATTAAGCTGACCAGCAAAAATGAGAAAGCCTTGCCATTTTTAGAAGTAGGCAGCAGATTTATCAGGAGAACTAGCTGGGAAATGTCTCCTAGCACACTGGAGATTGATTAAGCTGTTGCATGGCCTGCATGATTTGCGTGTTCTAGGTTCCCAGGACGTCTCAATCATGAAATATTCAGGCCTTCTCTCCTCTCCATATCGACCCTTGATCTTGTACAGATACAATAGTCTTTGGCATTTCTACTTTCCCCAACATGGTGTGAACCTTTCTGCCTCTAAAGGATGGCATCCTTTATAGATTGTTTGTGGATACATCAACATTATCACTCTGTCAATGGGTCCTCCAAGTCCTGTTTCTGACACACAAACCTCAGAATTATCCCTTCAGCACCAAGAAGACTCACACTGTCCCCCCATGCTTGAAGTGGAGCTTAAATCACTCTCAGTGGCTCAAGGAGTCATCAGGTACACTTTGTCTAAATTAGGAATTCAAAAACACTCCAGGCATTCTTCTCTGGTAAGGTTCAGACCTACAGCTTAAGAACCACAGATCTTCTAAACTACTGTATGGACCAAGGGAACTTCTGATATGCCCATTCTGAACCAGGGATCCTCAGATCATCCCCAATAGCCTAAGTGACCTTCATCTTACCTGTCTAGAACCAATGTGCTGGGGCTGGAGAGATGGCTCAGCAGTTAAAAGCACTGACTTCTCTTCCACAGGTCCTGAGTTCAATTCTCAGCAATCACTTGTTGTACCACAACCATCTGTCATGGGACCTGATGCCACCTTATGGTGTGTCTGAAGACAATGACAGTATACCCACATACATGAAATAGAACCTATGTGACTCACAACTTACACCAATAACTCAAGGGGGATTCAGATGTAACCCCCGAAATCAAATATGTTAGAAACTCCCCAGTATTGAAGGCAGCATTATCATATGAGAACCAGAAACCTCAGAATTTCGTTAATTTCCCTCAGAATTACCACTTCAGAACAAAGGTGTCACATAGGTCCTCAATAACTGAAGATGCCCTGATACATATGACATGATAAGCAAAGGACTTATCAACAGACCCCAACAACATTTTAAGAAAGCCACAAAGTTGGCTCTTTTACTATCAGCATGCAATAGCATTGATGAAGTTACAATGGGGACTCAGATGTACCCTTCTAGACCCAGGATAATTTATACCTCCAGCATAAATATCAACTCCATCACGTCAGGCCCCCTCAGATGTAAAGTATCCCATAACTTCAAGGGGGCTGACACCCAGTTGGTTTATCTTTTGAAGAGCACCTAAACCTTGCTTCCTCTAATCATAGTATCCCCTGACATTATGTGTGTGCCAAAGGGGTCAGCTGACCTTGAGTAAAACTCTTTATTCTTCCTCCTTCTGCACTGGAAGGGTCTGAGACATGCCTCTCTGATGAAGCAAGGTATAGAACTGACCTTGTGAGTGAGAAGTTTATCTCAAATATTCAGGCTCAGCTCTAGTGTGCTTCAGGCTGAATCCTTGGTACCAAGAATACACAAGAGTTTCAGTCTTTGTTCATGGTGGAATCAGGTCTACCACTCAACTAAGAGCTTCTCCCTCAGACCTTATTGGTTAGGGAATACACTTTTGACCACCAAAAACAAACAAACAAACAAAACAAACCTCACAGAACTCCAGAGTCAAGTCCCATGGCCAATGTATAAAAACCTCAGCCTGGATCCAAGGCTCTCTTTAAGCTGGTCATCAGAAAGGTAACTGTACACTACACCCACACCTGTGTGCTTTGTTGTAAGTTTAATAGGCAACAAATCCAGGGACTTTGAGCCAACTTGTCAGAAGAAACCTCAGATTGCTGTCAAATCTTCATGGAGTCCTAAGAGATAAGAATTTTTTAGAGTTCTCTGAAGATGTGGAGGCCTGGAGTGCCTGGAACAAACTCCTCTACAGAAGGTGAACAGGGCAACTCCCCTACTGTCCAACAGGGTTGAGGGACTTTCTACTTTCCAAACCTATAGTATTTTCCTTCCTGTGATGATCAAGGTCATAAAATGTACACCTTTGATGCAATGGGCAATCATAAAAATCCCTTCCGTTCAGGAACCCATGGGATATTTTACCTCTGACCAAGGAGAATTGCTCCCTCTGCTCAAAGTTCACAGAAATCAAGAGGAGGAGGCCAATCCTGGAACCTTATGCCACTTTCTTGAGTATAGTCACATGACATTGTGTGAAATCATCATTATAACTCAGTTCTGGTTGGTTGAACATAATTCTTAGGAGGCAATCATGCTGAGGATACAATCCGAAGCTTTTCATGAATCATGGTATCTATATTTGGTGCCTTGCTAATTCAGCTAAGGATATGGATACCCCAGGCTGTGAAGAACTGTCAGAAGTTGTGGCAATGCTAGGACCTCATGAGCTAAGGTAAGCAATTTAATTTTTGCTCAAAATATTATGGGGAATTTTATACTCTGATCATCTCTCCTGTTACAAGGATATCAGCAACTCCTTTCTCCCCAGGGCTACTCACTCCTTCTACCTTTACTTAAGGAGGCATCACATATTCCCACTGAAGCAAAGGGAGCCTCAGATCATACCAGTTTGTCCAAAGCAGGCTTGGACATACATTTAGGTTGAGGAATCCCACAGAGCTTGCTGATATTATGGACTGAACCTTAGATGTTTTTCCTAATGTTTCTGAGACTTTTCCTTCAGTTCAAGGTAAACTCTAGGTTCAAAAACTTTTCAATGAAGAATCTTTGACGTAAATACTCTGACAAGGAACAAATTTACATTTTATCTTTGAATTGGGGAAATATAGACACACCCTTCAGTTTGAAAAGGTCTTAATACAAATTTTGTTGCTTAGGGAGCCTACTGAAAAGCCACTAACATGAAAACTAAAGTTGATGTTTATTTTCGCTTGTGGAAAATTTAAATCAACATCTCTTGACCATGCATATCTCAGAAAATTTACTTGTCTTAATAGAATCCTCAGGACTATTAGTCTAGGAGTTCCTAAAATTTCCAATGTTTCCTGGGTGGCCAGGCATGCTCAAATAAAGAAGGGATGTCAAGCAACTCTGAAATGATGTCCTGAGACATGACAGTAAATATATAAGCCCTAACCTAACTTCTATTTTTAAGCCTGTCACTTGAAATAGAGCAGTGCCCTCTTTGTTGGCTATGCCTGGCATGCTGCTTTACAGAGAACATAGAGCAAGAGGTTACCAAACAATTCGTAAGAAAAATGCTCTGATTGTTGGCAAACACACCTTAATTTCTCAGAACACATGTGTATTCTGAATTGTGAGTTCATTTGCACTTGATAAGCTGTTTTCGACATCTTCTTCAAATTCCAAAGATAAACATTTGCCTGAGGGATTCTGTGATCTTTCTTATCTTATTTATCCTCCCAACATATTCTCTTTCTCAAAAATGATATTCCTATATATGGTCAAAGTAGTTTTATCCCTAACTTATCAGGAAAATTTCCAAAAGTGACTCCTTCTGTAAACAGGTACCCTAGTTCACTCTGGTGTGAAGTCCCATAGTGATATTTCAAACTGGATCAAAGTACCTGTGCCATCTGTTTCCACACAAGTCAATAGAAATGAAATAACTTCATTAATTCTGCTTAGACCTGGATAATGAATAAAGTCAAAGAAGTATCCTAGCCAGCAACAGTCCTCAAAAGCCTTTGGAAGAAGGAATATGTTGCTTCCGTGTATCTCCTCAATGAACACAAACTATGAAAATAAAAACAAATAAAAAAACTCTGAATAAGAATTGAAAATTGATAATCATTGCTGGAAACATACTCCACTGTATAAGGTACCAGAGACCTTTACCTTGGACAGAAGTTTATATGGCAACGTCACAGTCTGCCTCAAGAAGTTTCTGTCCTCCTCTTGCAGTAGGGATTCAGAGATTTCCTTTCCTACATGGGGCTCATATTTTCCAATGTTAACTTACTTTTTCTCACTAAACTGAATATAATGTCACAACTCTCCTAGGACTAACAAGGCCCTAGAACCTATTAGCAAAGTGTGGCCCAAAACATGTATTATTATACCTTACATTGAATATTCCTATTCCAACCATGTAGTTTTGAGCCTTTATTTCCTTAAAAGGCTTTTAGACCATGGGAGACTTATACCACTTATTCTACATAAAAGGGCATCTAACAATCCCTGTCTTCCCAGTAGGAGTATGGGTCTATTGTCTACTTCCATTTACCAAGTGGATTTTAAACATTCAGTTTCAGCAAAAGGGGCCTTTGGAAATCAAAATCTATTGAAAGGACTCTCAGAAGTAGCTTCTGTGTAGAAGGGGAGTTTCAGACCTCCACCCTCTGTACTAGGACACTTCAGATCCACCTCTGCAATTAAAGAACCAGCATAGATTCTCTACTGGATTTGCCTCACAAATACCCCGATCAACTAAGTTTTCTTTAAACATATCCCATTTGTCCAAGATATCCACACAACACATATGTGAACAATGTCACCTCACATTTCTCCCCTTTTAGATGATAGGGCAGAAAATAGAAAACTGAAATTGTCTCCCATATCCTGTGCCTCAAAATTGGTCATCACAATGCCCCATTCGTATCTTTTATTCACAGATGTGTGCAGCTGAAAACAGCCTTGCGGAAACATCAATTCATGCATAACTATTTATCATGTTGGGAGATTGTTGTGACCATTGCCTGGACACTCAAAGTTGTTACACAGGGTATGTATATGGGGAAAATTCTTGGAAGCTAGTGAGGAAGAGTCTGAATCGTCTTACAGTTCTCAGTGGAGCCTAGGAAATTCCCATGATGACCATAGCTGAACTGGACATTTCTAACCTGGAAAATAAGACTTGGGACCTCTACTTTAGGATCCAAGATTTTCACGATTTCCCCTCTGTTGACTGTGGTCTTAGAATGTCTCATTCTGAGAAGAGGTTCTCAGAAGTCTTCTATTCCCAAGATGCCTCTCGCACTCCTTGCTTTTTGAAGTGGCCAAGAAAATTATCCTGTGTGAGGCTCAGTGAGCTTCAGTCTTTTCCTTTCCCCAAATATGGCCTTAGATCTTGGTGATATCTACAAGGGAGAACATTAACTACTGTATTTGACCAAAGGAAGGTGACAATTTTCTTTATACTAAAAGTGAAATTAGATATGCTCTGTTGAATCCTCAAGCATTCTCTTATGACTTTGAAGTATATCAAATGTATAATCTCTAAATAAGAAAGATTCAAGCTTTTCACCTTTTATAAGGATGGGTATGTGTGTTGGAGGCCTCATATCAGCAGGTGCATTCTGTCTCTTTGTTGGGCCACAATTTCAGACATCTTGGGGGAACACTTCAATTGAGACAGGTATCCTACCACAGGGATGCCCTCTTCTTTAATATCTTTGACCTCATTAATTCAACAACAGGGGTCAGATGCTTCAATCCATTGATTGGGTGAAAATATCTGCATCTGAATCATAAAGCTGCTATTTGGGTCACTAGGAATATTTCTTAAACTTGTTGCAGTGGGTATAATAGCTAATAAATAAAAAAAATCTCTAAAAATATATATTGTATATTGTAACAGAAATAAAATGTTGGTTCTAAGGCCCCTGTTTGCATTCAGTTCAAGATACAGGCATTAATCTGTGTTTCTCTGTGTTTCTTATAATGATTGTGGGTAACTGAAATAAGCAAAGCTAAACCAAACCAAACCAAAAGAAACAACCGTGTCTATACATTGTCTTTTCTTCTACTGATTCACAAGTTGTTAAAGTCCATGCTCTTGGATGTAACTACAGTTTGGAATTGTCCTCCCCCTACTCTGACTCAGAATAACAGTTTGCATGAGCTCAGATACCTTACTTTGTAATCTGAGTGCATGTGTGATTTAGATATTAGTTGATTGCTAAGAGAAAGCACAAACTGTGTAGGAAAGTGAATGAATGTTGCAGATGACATGCCAATATCATCCCCTTTGTAGGAGAGAATATAAGAGAATCTTTATTCATACTAAGTGTTAGAGGAATATATATATTGAGAGAGAGAGAGAGAGAAAGAGAGAGAGAGATTTCATCACATAGAATAGAATATTGTAGAGCACTGATATCAATTTTAGTACTTATATTATATATTGCTTTTGCAGAAGACCTGCTTGCAGTACACAGCCTCTGTATGTTTCTGAATTCAGATACTTGTAATATGAATGCTAGGATGACTGTACTTATGAAGAAATAATGAGCAGGTGAAACAGTGAGATGCAGATGTATGCAAACAACCAATGGACAGAATCTGCAGAACCATTGGTTTAATTTGAGAAAGACTGAAGGAGGCTGACAGGACCAGTTGTCTCAAATACTATGGACCTAGAATTCTCCCAAATGCTAGACAACCAAACAGGCAGCATATATGAACTATCAGAAGGTCTCTAAAACATACACAGAAAAAAATCTGCTTGATCTCTATTCAATCAGAAATGATGTACCAAATTCTCAACAAACTAGAGACATCAAGGTGTTTAGAGATCCGGTAGGATGGGGACTTGCCCTTGGAGACAGGGGATGGGCAGTAGATATGGGATGTGGAACAGTAGGAAGGTGGACAATGAATGAACTAATTAATAAAAAATAATAGTGCCACATAATCAGGTCCCCTATACTCTAATTCTGCAATCGGAATCCAAGAAAACTCACATGTTCCCATAATAACATACTCAAAAAAATTAAATATATATAACTGAAATGGCATGATTTTCAACGTTATTTTACAAAGAAATTCACTGGAACAAAGATTTTCTTTGGTTGAACTCATTTACATGCATTTGCTCTCCTAGTGTACCGAAAATATAGGTTATTCTCAATATAAAAGGCCAAAAATATACTAACATAGCTTTCATCTGGATACACTCCAAATTTATCTTTCATTAGAATGTAATCTGGATTCATTTGGACATAAATTAAATTTATATTTAAAATTCATTTAGTTGGTGTAAGGTGGAGGTAAGGTAAAATATCAGGGTCATGTTGGTTTTCATTTCTCTACTGATATGATCATTGATTTCAATAAACAATACCCTGCTGGGGGCTGGGAAGATGGCTCAGTGGAGTTCATGTATTCTCAGCACCTCTGTAAAATTCCAGGCATGTCTATTCATATCTGCAACACTGTGGGGTGGAGACAGGTAGATATCCCAATAGTGTATTGGACAGTCAAACTAGTCAAAATGGTGAGAGGGTTTCACTCTAAGAGAGCAAGTGTTGAAGATATTCTACTCATTACTGAACATATGTGTATGTGTGACATCAGACTTGGGAACAGACACTGCACTCATATACAGACACTAATCACCCTACCATACCACCCATGAAACCTTGAGTTCCGCAGATCTATAACCCATGTGTCTCTAAGTATGAAATACGAAGTTTTATATTCTCATTGTCTTGTTAATTCTGTTTTCTGTCAAATGCTAGAAGCTAAACCAATGTATTCTCAGACTCTGGATGGTACGTCATAACTTTTGGTCTTTCTGGAATAGCAACCAACTATCAGCAGAGACACTTTTCAATTTACCCTGGCTTACAGGTTCAGAAATTCAGTCCATTATCATCAAGGTAGGAATATGGCAGGATCCTGGCAGGCACGTGCATTTGGAGCTGAGAGTTCTACATCTTCATCTGAAGGGTGCTAGGAAATGATTAGCTTTCAGGCAGCTAGGCAGAGGGCATTAAAGTCCATGTTCACAAAGATAAATTTCTTTCAACAAGGCCAAACTTACTTCAACAAGGTTATTAGCTCCCAGTAGTGCCACTCCCTAGGCCAAGAATAGTCAAAATATCAAATGTGTTTTTGAATGTTTGTGTTTGTGTTAGTTTGGGTTTTATTGCCATGAAGAGTCTCCAGGATCACAGTAACTCTTGAACACTTTGTAACTTGTTTTCAGAGGTTTACTCCATTATTATCATGACTGGAAATATGGAAGCATTCAGACAGACACAATGCTAGAGAAGGAGCTGAGAGTTTTACATCTTGATACACAGGTAGAAGATGGAGACTGTGTGTCACACTGGGGACAGCTTAAGCATAGCCGACCTCAAAGTCCACAAGCACAGTATTACATTTCCTCCAACAAGGCCACATCTACTCCAACAGGGTCACACATACTTCAACAAGGCCACACCTCCTAACAGTGCCACTCCTACTGGCACTATTTGTTCAGGATCTTTAAAAGTATTCTTAAAACTTTTCAATGGACAAAAGGTAACTTTAATGAAATAAATACAGAACGATTGAAAAAATTAACTGGAATATGGATGTCTTGGTTACTGTTCTAATGATGTGAGACATCATGACCACACCAAATTATAAGATGAAATATTTAATTGTGGTCTTACAGTTTCAGAAGGCGACTCCAGGACATCATGGTAAACACCATGGCAACACGCAGGCACACATGTGTAGAGCAGTAGCTGAGAGCTCACAAGCAATACTACAGACAACAAACAGAGACAGAGAAAGACAGAGAATGAAAGAGAGAGAGAGCGACAGAGATAGAGACAGAGACAGAGACAAAGAGACAGAGACAGAGAGAATGAGGAGAGAGTAAGAATGAGAGAGAGAGAGCCTGATGGATTTTTGATATTTCAAAGAATAGTGACAAATCTCCTTTAATAAAAATACAAATCCTAATTCTTTCTTAACATCTCACCACCTGGAAAACTAACACCTTTGAATATTTGAGCTTCTGTGGGCCACAATTTTTCAAACAACTAAAGTATGTAAAGGAAAATGAAATCTAGTAATAAGTGTCCATGTCACTTTGTAGTATATCTTATATCATTACTTGTCTTTTCTCAGAGGTAAGGGTTATTTGAATAACAAGAGACTAATCAGTCATCACTATCACATAAGCCAAACGCATCCTAACCCTGCCAGATTTCTACTTGAATAATCACATTGACATTACTTATTTGTACGGAAACATAGCCCTTCTCCCTGATTTAGTTAAAAGTGTGGGACCTGTTGATGTGCAATTAATTTTGTTCACAATGGGACAAAACAGAAGCCTACAGCATTGACTGTATTGTTCCTGAGAGCTGAAGATTTCACTTCCATTTAATACAATGTTATACATATGATTTTAACACAAGCCTAAAATCTCAAAAAAAGCTTTGTTTTCATATTTTCATTATTTACAGATCATTCTATGCTATATAAAGGAACATAGAGGAGGAAAGCTGTTTGGAGTCACTGACACACACACTTAACTGAGGTTTCCTTTGCACAGTAAGAAGATATACCCATCATCTATATCTTGGGAGTTTGCTCCAGGAACTATAATGATATAAAGTCCTCAGGTTTCTAGTCTAAAACAACATTGCTTTTGAATATAAGCTATGCAAAATAACCTCTTGCATATTTTAATCATATTTATGTGAGTCTGCATAGAGAACTGTACAGGTAAGTTCAGAGGCTAGGGAAGGGTATAGTGTGATCTACTCTTTTCCTCCATAACTTATCCCCTTGTGACTGGGTTTCTTGCTGAGCTGGCTTTCAGGAAGCCACAGTCATCTTCCTATCTCTGCCCCTCCCAAAATCATAAGCACTGGTGTTGTAGGTGAATGTTTGAACACACACATGGCATTGTCTCTGGGCCATATCCCCTGATCCTTCTTTATTTTAAATAATCTCTGGATTACTTTTGCACTTAATGTAATGTAAGTGCTATAAAATGAGTTGCTATTTAGGAGATTGAAATATAAGTGGTCTGTATATGTTCAGTAAAGACATTGTATATTAAGAACTACATTAATTAATTCCTTGAGAACTTCATACAATTTTTTTGATGGAATTCACTTTCCAATTCTCTTGATAACTCCTCCCAGACTAAAACCAGACCCATTCCCACCTTAATCCTCCTCCCAAGTTCAAGTCTACTTTTCTCCCCTTTGATACAACCCAATTCAAATCAATTGTGTTGCCCATAAACTCTTGGACATGGGGCTACTAGTAGAGCATGACAAACCTATCACATACAAAAGCCTTACCTTTGATGAAAACTGATTCTCTATCCTTCATCAATAGTCCATATATTCTCAGATGGGGATGATGGATGGTGATACCATACCACTTAGGGATGCAAGGCAGACTGGCCTGATTTTGTGCAGTAGAGACATACAGTGTCTCAGTGACCTCTCTGCCTTACAAGATTTCTACCATCTCTTCCGTGAGAGTTCCTAAGACAAAGCTCCTCTACTGCTTGCCTCTTTCTGTGAGTATGTGTGTATGTACAAATATGTCTATATTATACATGTCTCATTTTACATGCAAGTCAACACATAGTGTTGTTTGCAATCAACTGCTGGCACTATTTAACACTAGGCAATATGCCTTGAGGCAGACATGGTGGACTCCGTAACAGACAGAACGTAGAGATGGCTAGAAATCATCCCAATTAGTTGTAGTATAGGTGCAATTTACACTTTTGACCTACATTTCTGTGTTCACCCTATGGTTTTAAGATGCAGAGATGGGGGACAAAGACCCTTAAATTGCATTGCAATTTCGCTCTTCTTGAACTCACATTTATAAAAGCTCCTGGAGGTGCTGATGCTGTTTAACTGAACATTTTCCTTTTGGAACTGCTTGATAGAGATACCCTTAAAGAGACAGATAGATCCTATCACTTTGTGTAGCATAAAGAATGCTGTGGTGAAATGGGTTTGAAATGTCTGTCCTGGGTCTTTGATGAAGGTTTTGGTCCGAAGTACAATGTTCATAGGTAGAACAATATACTCAATCTGAAAAGTGATTGGACACTGAGGGCTTTAATCTATGCGTTGATTGATGGGTGTGCATGGAAGGGGTGAGAAACTTGTAAAGGAACATGGTCATTGGGAACATGTCTTGGAAGGTGTTTATTGTATTTGGTCGCTTCCTGTGTTGATGTTTACTGGCTGCCAATAAGTTGGACAATTGTGCTCATTCATGCCCCTTTCATACTCTTGTGACCATGGACCTGTTTTCCTTGTTGCTAGGCATCTTGTAACAGTGATGAAAATGATTGACATGAATATGACTCATTAGTGATACTAAACTCTCTGGTCCAGAGGAACCATGGCTTAATTCTTTAAGTTTTTTTTTTCTAGAAATTTCATGCTAACAGTAGACCCAAAGTTACCAAAAAGTTGTATCTGGAATATTCAGACAGTGTATCTGTTGTTTTAGAATTAAAGAACTTTGCAGCTTCCCACACTGATCCTCCCTCTGCCTTCAGTACTGTATTTTAATAGATTGCAATATCATATGAAGAAGCAGAAAATGAGGGGAAAATGGAATGGAGGTGAAAATGTGTTAGAATCATTAAATTATACACTTAAAGAAATCAATTGATTTTTTAGTATACAAAGGAAACTTCAAAAAAGCACTGAAAAGGCTTGGCCAACTGTGCAGCTGCTCATGGGAGTTGGTATTTGTCATATCTCCTGTGATGTATTTATTAATAGTAGTGGTTTTATTACAGATGAATAAGACACCAATATATGCATGAAGGGATAACACTGAGTTGCCCCAGGAGAAAGAAATCAGGTAAAATTCATTGGATCTATTGATGAGGAGATTTTTTTTTCTCATAGCTGAGTTGGCAGGAAATTGGACAGATTGGGTTGTACCCCAGTAAGTGTAACACACAGTAGAATGTGGGGGGTTGTGTGGCTATAGGACATATTCACATCATTTCACCTATTATTGAGTATCCATGCTGATGAAAGAAGTTATCCTTCACTTATGCCATGCATGGAAGTGGGTCTATGAAGGGGCAGAGAGGAGGAAATGCTGTTCAGTAATGTTTGGGTAGGTTGTGGAGTCAGTAAAATATTCCTGTAATGGGACTTTATTTTTTCCCAATCTTGACAATCAACGGATACCTGATCAGAGAGAGCAATTGAAGATCTGTCTCTATTCACTTGGTTATTAGGTAAGTCTATAGGATATTTTCTTGGGTAATGATTGATGTGGGAGGGCCCACCACTGTGGCTAAGCTCAACAGTAGTCATTTTAATTGGGAGCCTTTTAGACTGTACTAAAATAATAAAAGCTGATCAAGCCATAGAAAATTGGTAGTTTGAATAAGAAAGTTCTCTATAGACACATATATATGAATACTTAGTCACTGGGAAGTGGCAGTGAGTTTAAAGATTAGAAGGAATAAGAGAAGGTGAGGCTTCATTGGAGGATGTGGGTGTGTCAACAAGGATGGGTTTGAGTTTTCAAGAAGCCAAAGCAATGGCAGAATCTCTCTCTTTGCTTAAGGATCAATAGTTCTCTATTGCTCCAGTGTTGGGGTCCCTCCCTTGGTGAATGACCAAACTTCTGAATATGTAAGCAAGCCTCTAGTTAAATGTTTTGTTTTCTAATAGTTGCCTTATCCATGGTATCTCTTCACATCAATAAAAGAGTGACTAAGACAGTGGCAAGCCAATAAGCAGTTTTTTGCTGTTACTGATACAACTTCCTGTTTTGTCTTCCTCGGTGATAGACTATAACCCTTCTATTTCCAAGTAATTTTTGATTGTAGTATTCTACATAGTGAGAAAGAAGCAAACTAGAACATTTACATCTCAGGTAGGTACACGAGTATATCTTACCTTTAAATAAAAATAAAATGTCTACACACTATTATTTGTGGTTTTAAGATAAGTGGCATTGGCACTGTTAGACATTTTTCTGATGAATGTCTTACTATGTTTATTGTTGTAAGGATCCACCATGTCCAAAGAGCAAATTCCATAGCAAAGGTTTTATTCAGCTTATACTTCCACATTGTTGTTAATTATCAAAGAAGTTGGGACAGAAACTGAAACAACAAAGGATCCTGGAGCCAGGAGCTTATTCAGAGGCTATGGTGTGGTGATGCTTATTGTCTTGCTCCTCTAGTCTTGCTTAGCTTGCTTTCTTAAAGAACCCAGGACTACTAATACAAGGATGTCAACACCCACAATGGAGTGGGTGCTCTCCCACCAATTATGAAATTTCCTAACAGCTGGATCTTGTGGAGGCATCTTCTCAACTGAGGCTCCTCCTCTTTGAAGAAGCTAGATCTTGTCAATTGCTATGAAACCAGTGTGGCATTCTAAATGTATTATGTCTATGAGGAGGTGTGGCCTTGTAGGAATAGGTCTGGCCTTGCTGGAGGAAGCATATCATTTTGGGGCTTTAAAGCTCTACCAGTGTGGAAGAGACCCTCCCTGCATACAGAATACATAGTTTTTCCTGGAAGCATTTGGATGAAGATGCATAATTCTAAACTTCCTCTCCACCACCATGTCTGCCTAGACAGTGCCATATTTTCTGCCTTGATGATCATGGAGTGAACCTCTGAACGTGTAATGAAATGTAGAAAAGCCCTAATGAAATGTTGTCTCTTATGAGTGGCCTTTGACATGGTGTCTTTTCACAGCAACTAATCCCTAAGAGAATCAGTTACTGCAGAAACTCTCCCAGATATTAAAATTAATCAACAATAGAAAGTATTTTCAAGTGCTGCAGCATACAAACTTATTCTAGAGAGAAAAATTGTAATGAATGAATCCATGGCATTTCAGCCTCAAAAAAAAAAAAAGTCTCTGCGTATAGATGGAACCCAGGCAGACCTCCATGAAGTACACGGGCTCCTCAGGAAGTGACCCACAAAGTGGGCAAACTCATAACATTTGAAACCCATGTCAACTGGCGTAGAAAAGAGGTAAGCATATATGCATTGGTTACACCTTCAGTGTTTTCTGAGAATGAGGTCACATATAAGTAAAAGACTAGAATTTCCAGGCTATAGACAGGCTGAAGTTATACATAGGTATGTAGGGGGTCATGTGTTTAGAGGAGAGCTAGGTGGAACAGGCCACTGTGGGGCTTTTTATGGTTATCTGGGGATCTCATTGGAGACCTGCAAAAGATCACAGGATTCATCACAGGGAAAGAGTGCTCACGGAAGGAACTCAGGATCCATTCCAACCCAAAATTATCTCACAGCATATTCATTTTCTGTTTTACTTTACTTTTGGAACTGATTACACAAAATCAAGGTTTCTGTGATGATTTAGGGAGTCTCATAAATATAAACATTCACTAGTCTAGATTGCCTGTGTAAAAATGGACACACACACACACACTCACAAACACACACACACACACACACACACACACAAACACACCCATCTGTAATGACAGGCTGGCTATTTGTTAAGAAAACAAAGAAGCCAATGTGGATATGGCCCAAGTTTGACTATTTCCTTAAAATTTCTCTTCTTTCTGTGTCTCCAGCTTAACTTTTTGAGAACTCCAACTTAGAATTCATTTGTCTCTCAGTGTCCTCTACTCTTTGTGTGTCCCTTATTACTTTTAATGGTCACCATCAATTAGAACTTTCTTATCTTCAATCTGGTCTGTTTTATGCATGTGAATTTTGGATTTCTTAAAAAAGATATCTTTGTGGGATTAGAGAGATGAATCAATGGTAGCAAGCACTTTTGCACCACAAGAAAAATGGATTTGGTTTCTTGATTTCATATCCAATGGCAAATAATCACCTTTAATGGCAGCTCCAGAGGACCTGACAACGCATGTCTCTGTGTTCACCTGTACTCAAAAGCACATGCCATATCCCCACCCACATAAGTAAAGATAATAAATCTTAAAATGTGAGACAGGTTTCTTTAAGTGTCATTATTCAAAGAAAACCTGATTTTCTCTGATTTCTGAGTCTATTTCAATCAGTTTTCTGGGTTTCACCTTGTGCAACAAGGCCACATTTCTTTTAAATCTCCCACTTTCCCCAAATTTTTGTTTCTCCTTCAGTCTTCACATCAGAGGTTCTAACTATGTCCTGTCCTTCTCCCCTACTTCCTAAACATCCATCTTTTTCTGCCATCCCTGCTCCTCCAAGTTCCATCTCCATTTCCTTATTCTTCATGCAGACCAGAGAAGCTGTTCATTTTAGCATGTATGATTTTAGGTGTATGTACTGTTCACCGCCTGAAATGAAACTTTCATCTTCATTTGATGTTCCTTCCACTGTAGGCCATCTCTTCCAGCAAATTGTTCACTCACAGCATGTCATGTCACACATTTACATTTTTAGAACAAAACACATTTTATTGGCAAAGATACTGGGATTGTCAAAGACCCTTATGTAGCTAACACAGTAAAAAAAAAAAAACTTTTTTTTTCTTCCAGTCCTATATGTTTACATTTCTGTACTTTATGATTTTTCAACTTCAAGAATCTTTGGCACCATAGTATAGACATAGATATGGATGTCACCATGAAACTTGATAAAGTACATGGAAGGATTGGCTAGAAATTGGTAAACAACCTTTCCGAACTTTTTGGAACCATCTTTTCTGGTGTACTGCATCCAGTTACCTATCAACACATCACTGTCATCTCCTGATCTCTCCTCAGCCGGAGGAGTGTCTGGAATCATGTGGAGGTTACCTTCCTTGTAGTCATCCAGGAGCTGATAAGCATAGAGAGCTGGATCCTTCTTGTAGGTAATGTAAAACAAATCCTTCATGATTGGCACCTGGGCTAGCACCACCCCCCTCCAGTTGACCTCAGAGCCATCTTTCCCCTCAAATTTTTGTTGTACCGCTCTGCCAACCAGGGCTCTGGCAAGGTGGGCATCCCTCACCTGAGGAAATACTACTATGGGAGGCAAAACCTTAAGGTTTAAAATCCTGTCATCACTGTAGAGCTCCTGTCCATAGATGCCGTCAATTCCATCATACTTCACCAAGTAAAGAGAAGGGTTTGTTGGCAGTTGACCTAGAACTATGGCCTTCCATTGGGTGACAGGCTCATTACCTTCCTTCCAACAATGAGAAATTCTGCAGCCGACAATATTCCTCAGGGTGTTGGAAGAAGACTTCCTCCTCCTCTTCTTCATGAGGGAGGACATGCTAAGCCTCTTCAAAGGTATTTTCTTCTACATGGCTGTAGCCTTGCTGTGGTATACCATACCAAACCCAGGCAGATGTCTTGTGGCTATCATTCTGTGTTCAAATATACTTGCCCATTGCCTTGGATTGAAGATATTGCCTGTTTAAACCAGACACAATGCTGTTGCTACTGTCATATATATGAGTTACTAAAAGGCAATGGGTGTAGGGTTGGAGAGAATGCTGGACCAAGGCTCTTCTCTAATGGAAATTTTGAGCAGGTCAAGAAGGCTATGCTAAACATGTTTGGGCTTCTAAACTTAATTTGATCAAA
>OFFI01000739.1_pt1 | contig 21122 bp, 19 predicted proteins | sample 1521351 | NCBI WGS metagenome assembly OFFI01 (sample SAMEA3504119, study PRJEB24116) | mouse gut metagenome | biome: mouse gut; feature: mouse-associated habitat; material: faeces | place: Denmark | collected 2011
AGGTTTTCCCTCTCAATGGTAGTAAAAGAAGTAGTAAATCCGTCTGCGGCTATGCAATCAGCCGTTCCATTTCAGCCCTTGCGGAAGCGAATGTTGCGTGTGCGTAGTAGTTCAGCGTCATGGTGATATTGGAGTGTCCCATGATATACTGTAACGCTTTCGGGTTCATTCCGGCATTGGCTAAGTTGGTGCAGAACGTATGGCGTAAGGTGTGCGGTGTCATTGTACTATACCTTGGGTGCAGAAGTTGACTATGACTCTGTCTGGGATAAGCAGTCAAAGTTGTACATTGCTACTTTAGGTGTAGGTGAGAAAGAATATCGAGTTGCACGTTTTTTGAAGCGGTTTGCTGTATTTGAAGGCGAAAAGCTTTTGAAAATTACGGATAGTGTTACAAAAGAATTGGCACCGCTGTTAGGAGAAATATTTGATTTTTCTGTTTACCTACCCCGTAAAGATACTGGCAAGGTTGAAATGGCACCGCCTGTGTTTACTTTTATGCCATATTATATCGACCAAGATAAAGGGTGGAGCGGGTTATACAATAGCTTTGCAGCAATTGAACAGTATAAAAGTGCAGATCGGATTAAATCGCTCTATTACCATCTCAATATTTATACCAAGGGAACGGTTGAACTTATGGCGGAAAGAGATTGCCTTAAGGAACACCTGGAAACCTTGGCGATTGAGAGCGATAGGCTGAATACAATTTTGACTGCGTTGCGGGAGGAAACAGATAATCTTCCACCAGCGGATACTGTTAGCGAATTGGAAGCTCACCTTGAGACAGCTAAGAAAAGAATTGAGCAGTTGGTGAGACAAATTGGAGCAACCCGCAATGAGATTCAAGGCTTGGAAACGGCACTCCGCCAACATCAGTATAACTTGCGTGTCATTACGGAGTATGTATCTACAAAAGATATGGTTTCTGAAGATGATACGCATAAACGCCATATTTGTCCAAATTGCGGATATGTTTTTGATGAAGAAATCTTTAATCTTGTCCGGGCAAACTATGGCATAATGAACGAAAATTATATGTGTCAGCAGATCCAGTTGTTAATTGATTCTGTTTCTGATAAGCTCGGCTTAGCAAAAGAGCGGTATGTGTCTCTTAGCCGACGGATGAGGGAAGAAGAATCAGCTTTTCAAGTGGAACAGAATGAGTTTGATATCTACATCCGTCAACGTGGCCTGACTGCTTCTGTCCGCCGCTTCCAAAAGCAATTGGATGAGGTGGTTGTGGAAACACGGGAAATCAATCAACATATTAAGGAGATTAGCAAAGAACTCCGAAATCTTCCCAATAGAGAAGAAGTCGAGGAGAAATATATTGAGTGCGTCCGGCTAAATATTATGACGCTGGATGCATGGGATCCTGCTTATGATGGAACAATCCGTTTACTAAAGCCAATCAAAGCACAAGGAACGTTGGAGAACAAGATTATTTTGGCTCAGTTCGTAGCTCTTTTTCAAACGATGGAGTATTTTAAAACTGGGGCAACGAGATTTTCTTTTGTTGTTGACTCCCCGCGAGCAAAAGAAGCCAGCATTGCCAGCAGTAAGGATATCCTAAAGATGATTGCACAGATGAAAATGTTGCCGCAGATCATATTGGCAACGATTGATTATTCTGAGTATGAATCGGAAATTGAAGCCCCCGCGAATGTTATTGTCTTGACAGAAAAGCGAAAGCTGCTCAATAGTAATGATTTCGCTAAAAATCAGGAATACATCATTTCGATGACCGAATTGCTGAAAAATTATCAGTAAAACGGTAAATGTCCAGAGCTTATTTTGACGAGAAATTATGTTTATTTGGGCAGAGTTGCTGCTAATTGTTTCCGTACACCATGTTTGCAAATTCCGGTGCCAGAGGGTATATGATTCTGCGAATTTGAATGGGAGCCAGGACGAAGGCACTCCTAATTGTTTGCAGCGGTACAGCATTTGCATGGGATACCGCTTGTATTCTGTAGCGTGGTGTGGTAAACTATAAATGGAAGAAGGGGTCGGATGCTTAATTTATTTGTGCTGGACTCCAGTTCGGGTGAGAGAATTTCGGCTGTTGTCGGGACTGCCACAGCGCAAGATTTGTCCGCAACTCGGGATTGGCAGACAAATTGGAAGACTCCCTTCGCACGTCAATTGCCCAACAAGGTGGCGCTACACCGGGTAGATGATGGGGAACTATTGGGTTTGATGTCTTATGAGCAGAATGAGACAGCGCTGGCCGTGGAGATCATTTACATGGAAAATGCCCGCCACAGCAATGCGAACCTCCTTCACGCCGAAGGCGAACACAAACGGTATTATGGGATTGCCAAGGCCCTGTTTGCTTATGCGGTGCAGGTGTCTCTGGATGCGGGATTTGATGGTGTTTTGATATTTAAGGCGAAGACCAGTGATTTGCTGGACTACTATGCCCGGGAGTTTGGCGCACGGCGGGCCGCTGCTTATGACCCATTTCGGATGATTATTTGGGAAGATGCGGCGGAGCGAATCATTGCGGAGTTCAGGAGGGATTCCAATGGCTGAAATGAGCAGAGAAGAATTATTGCGGGCTGAGACCATCGGCAGCGAACAGGGCTGGGTTACGCCTCTGACTCAGGAGGATAAAGAATATTTTGCCTATCTGCGGACGGTATTCAAACGGTACAACATCGTTCCGTCCAAGGCGACCCGGTTGGAGTACGATTTTGTGCTCCAGGTAGCGGAGAGCGAGTTCTATCTCCAGCAGGCGAATGCGTAGCCACTGACCCACAACTTGACCCACAATAGGAAACGAGCGGGCGGAGGCAATGGAGCGGAAAGCACCATTGCCTCCGCTTTTTTGAGACAAAAATGCCCCCAAAGCGCCATATGGAGGCGTTTCGAGGGTGGGGTATCAGTTGGTAAGGATGAGGTCTCCAGTTCAAATCTGGATAGCAGCTCCACAAAAACCGCTTAAATCGTTGGATTTAGGCGGTTTTTGCTTAATTTATTCAACTTTTCGAGGGCGTTTGAAATTCTCAAAAGACCTCGTTGCCGGGGGAATGGGCTTTTTGCAAAAGATTTTGCAATTTTTGAGGGGGTCAAGGACCTCCAAACCGTTGTGCCGCAACGGTTTTTGGGTTTTTTGTCCTGCAAATACTTTGCAACTGTCGGGACTACTACCCGGAGTAGGCCCGGTCAACAACGGCGGCGGCCTTGGAGATGGTTTCCCGGCCCTTGACGTAGTAACGCAGGGTCATGGCTGACGTGGTATGCCCTGCCGCTGCCTGGGCCAGCTTGATATCCTTGGTTTGGTCGTATAGGTCGGTCAGTACGGTGGTACGGAAGCGGATAGGTGTGATATTTTCGGTGAATCCTATGTCCCGCTTGATACGGTCGCACATCTTCCGAACCTGTGTATAGGATAGGGGCTTGCTGCCGCCGAACACAAATTCATTTTCCGCAACCTGGGGAAGATGGGGGACAGCCAGGGCCGACAGGCCGATAGTCCGGGTGCTGCTCTGCGTCTTGGTGTCCTTGATTTCCGGCTGGTTCCGGGTGGGGTGGGTCACGGCCCTGCAAATGTGTATCGCCATGCTTTCCCGGTCAATGTCCGCGCCTTGCAGTCCTAAGACTTCCTCCAGGCGCAAGGGGTGCAGGGCTTGGATCGCCAGATATGCTCGGTCTAAGGGGTCTTTAATGTCCCCAATATGCTGAACCAGGAAGCGCATTTGCTCCACGCTGTAGGGCACTGTGGCTTGGCTGGCCTTGCCCGTGATTTTGATTCTCTTGGACTTCAAGGGATTTTTGTCAATCAAGCCATCTTCCACGGCGGCATCAAGTATCTGATTCAACACCATGTGAACCGAGGGGTGGCAAGCACGGTACGGCAGAAAGATATCAGCGGCAGAGGATAAAGCCCCCTGCCGCTGATGTCCTTTTACTTAGGGACGGTGTAAAAGCAGTATGACAGCGGTATCGCTGGCCGCTGTCATGCCAGGGGATTTTGCCCTGTACCCGGCCGCTTCCCATGTTGGCCTGATTGTGGGCCGAAACGAGGCGGGCAAGCTGCTGGTCTGCCACTGTTCCTACGGCATGAACAATATATTGGTAACGGAATTTTCCGCCTCCGGCTTCACCGTTGTGGGCAGGCAAGCCCCTGTGCCCAGATAACTTACCTCACTTTGAGGTAAGAAAAGGCCGCACATTCTAGTGAGCGGCGGCCTTAACTCTTAGATATGGGACAAATTCCTTCGTTGTTGATGCTCTTTTACTTTGAAACGATGCGAGGCTGCTGACAGAACAAATCTTCAAAAAGTACTCTCTTATGCCATGAGAAAGTTTCTGCATTAAGGCTGAAATCCCATAGCCTCCCGAAGATTACTCCGATCACACAGTTCTTCTGGAACATCAATCCAGTTAATCACGGAGTAATACTTTGAGTTATAATTTATCACATAATTCGTAATAGTTCGTTCCCCCCGCCCATCATCACATTTTCCTATTCCTGTAATTTCATATACATCTTTTGTTAATTCATTCGTAGTTGGAAATTCTCTTGGAAAATTTGAAGTTTAGGAAGGATTGAATCCTGAATTTTGCAAAAGATTTTTCAAAAACCACATCATCATGTAATAGATGTCTGGACCTGAAGAATCAGGGTGCTTTCACAAAACCGTCAGCATATTATACTGCTTCATCAGGCGGATGTCCTCCTTGGACAAGCGCAGCTCCTTTTCAAATTCCGGGGTTTCCTTTTGGACGGTCTTGGACAACAGCACTTTAGTGGAGGTGGGCATTAAAGGCCGGCTGGAAATGCCGAAGGCCAGTGCCCATTTGGTGGGGGCGTTCATATAAGGGCTGGGAATGCCCACCTGGTAGTTGTCCATCTCCATGCTCTGATTCTTCATGATCAGCGTGCTCAGCGCGTCGTAATGGGTCAACACGCCATCATACAGATTTTCGCACTGCTGATAGTGACTGTAGTCGTCCACGTTCATGTACATCTGAACCTGATAGACCCCAGGCTCTACCTCTGAAAAAATGTCCACCACGCAGCGGGTAAGGCGGTTTTTCCGCCCATCATAATAGTACATATACAAGTGGCTCAGCCCCACAAAAAAGGAGGGGACCGACCCGGAGGGCGCCCCCGGATGGGGCGACAGGGGCAGGTGGAGCAGCTGTGTCACCTTCACATCCAGGGCCTGGGCGACTTCGTACAGCGTTACCACGTCGATGATGATCTGTCCCGACTCATATTTTGATACGCAGGATTTGCTTTTGCGGATGGCGGCGGCCAGTTGTTCCACCGTCATCTGCTTTATTTTCCGGTAATGCCGGATCTTGCTCCCGGTTTCTTCGGCGATGTTCATAGAATTGACCTCCTAAAATTGCACATTATGCACAGTTTGCTCAAAAGAGCCAATTTTGTGAAATCACTTGTCCTTTTAACAGTATAACAGGATTCCGAGGGAAACGCAATCGATTTTGCATTCTGAGGAAACAAATTGTAAAAATGTTTCCTGTGTGGAAAAATTCGCCCGTTGGACTTTTCCACCCGGTTCAAGTATGGTAATGGCACGCAAGGGCGACGCCGGCGGCCGCGGCTCTCGCCCCAAAAACCCGAGGCGGCGCCCCATGGCCGGACATGAGATGCCGCTTTCAGCAAAGGAGCAGCCCATGAAATATAATTTCGATGAAGTGATCGACCGCAGCGCAAACCGCTCCGCCAAGTATGACGAGCGGATCAAAAAGTTCGGCACCGACGACGTGCTGCCCCTGTGGGTGGCGGACATGGATTTCCGCACCGCCCAGCCCATCATCGACGCCTGCAAGGCCAAGGCCGAAGAGGGCATCTGGGGCTACACCTCCCGCCCGGACAGCTATTTTGAGGCGGTCCAGCAGTGGCAGGTCAAGCGCAACGGCTGGAAGCCGGACATCTCGCTGATGAGCTGGAGCCTGGGCGTGGTGCCCGCGCTGTCCGTCATCGTGAAGCTGTTCAGTAAGGACGGCGGCAAGGTCCTGATCCAGACCCCGGTTTATTCCGAATTCTACGACGTGGTGGAGGCCTGGGGCCGCACGGTGGTGGAGAACAAGCTGGTGGAGTCCGATGGGCGCTGGCACATCGATTTCGACGACTTCGCCGCCAAGGCCAAGGAGTGCGATGTGTTCCTGCTGTGCAATCCCCACAACCCCCTGGGCATCGTCTGGGCGCCCGAGGAGCTGACAAAAATGGCGGAGATATGTATGGAACACAACACCCTGCTGGTGTCCGACGAGATCCACTCCGACCTGATCTTCCACGGCAAGCGCCACACCCCCACCGCCTCCCTCTCTCCGGAGATCGCCGCCGGCGTGATCACCTGCATCTCCGCCACCAAGACCTTCAACCTGGCGGGGCTCCAGGCCAGCACCACCATTTTCCCCAACGCCGAACTGAAAGCGGCCTACGACGGCTTCTGGGGCGGCATGGACATCCACCGCAACAACGCCTTCAGCTCCGTGGCCATGGAGGCCGCCTACCGGGAGGGCGAGGAGTGGCTGGAGCAGCTTCTCCCCTACCTCAGCGCCAACTTCGACTATGTCCGGGACTTCTGCGCGGCGAACATCCCCCAGATCAAGCCAAACTGCCCCGACGCCACCTATCTGATGTGGCTGGACTGCCGGGAGCTGTGCATGAGCAACGAAGAGCTCCGGGACTTCTTCATCCACAAGGCAAAGCTGGGCCTGAACGAAGGGTATACCTTCGGCCGCAGCCTCAGCGGCTATATGCGGCTCAACGCCGCCTGCCCCCGGGCCACGCTGGAGGAGGCTATGGCCCGGCTCAAGTCCGCAATCGACACGCTGTGACGCCACCATAAAAAGAAAGGGAGACATCACGATGCAGAAAAAATCCTTCTGGGAACAGTATAAGATGCCCATTTTGCTCCTGGGCGGCATTGCCATCGGCGCGCTGATCGGCATCATCGCCCCCGATTTCGGCACCAAGCTCAAGCCCCTGGGCGATATTTTCCTGAACCTGATGTTCACCATCGTCGTGCCGCTGGTCTTTGCCTCCATCGCCTCGGCCGTGGGAGCCATGGCCAATATGAAGCGGCTGGGCAAGATCTTAGGCAGCACCCTGCTGACCTTCCTGGCCACCGGTGCCTTCGCCGGGGCCTGCGTGCTCATCTGGGTCAACCTGTTCAACCCCGCCGCCACCTGCCTCAACGCCGCGGGCGACACCATCGCCTCCATGATGGTTACCCGTATGGTGGAGGGCAGGGACTGGCTGGATAAAAAGGCCGCTGCGGGCGAGCTGATCGACGCCTGAGCCAAACCACAAGAAAGGAGTTTTCACGATGCAAGTAATCGAGACAAAGAACGCGCCCGGGGCGATCGGCCCCTATTCCCAGGGGTTTGAAGCCAACGGCTTCGTCATCACCTCCGGCCAGATCCCGGTGGATCCCGCCACCGGCGCGGTACCCGAGGGCATTGCTGCCCAGACCCAGCAGAGCTGTAAAAACGTGGGTGCCATCCTGCAAGCCGCGGGCACCGACTTCGATCGGGTTCTCAAAACCACCTGCTTCCTGGCGGACATGGGGGACTTCGCCGCGTTCAACCAGGTCTACGCCAAATACTTCGCGTCCAAGCCCGCCCGCTCCTGCGTGGCGGTGAAGGACCTGCCCAAGGGCGTGCTGTGTGAGATCGAGGCCATCGCGGTCAAATAATCAAATCATTTTAGAAAAGGAGCCATCACTATGAAAATCACTGTCATCGGCAGCCATCTCTGCCCCGATACCCTGTATGCGCTGAACCAGCTCACCGCCGCCGGAGTAGAGGCCAGCTTCCAGGATATCCTGTCCTGCCACGCCGCTCTCCAGACCTATCTGAACGTCCGGGAGACCAGCGAGCTGTATGCGGACATCCGCGGCACCCAGCGCCTGGGCGTGCCCTGCTTTGTCCGGGAGGACGGCAGCATGAGCCTGTCGCTGGACGAGGTTCTGGCCTGACATCCTACGGCCCCGGACGGTTCTTGACCGACCGGGGCCATTTTTGGAAGGGAGCGCGCATCATGCAGGAATTGACGCAGCTGATCTGGGAGGATATGCGCCCAGCCCTGGGTGTGACGGAGCCGGGGGCCATTGCCTTTGCGGCGGCCACGGCCAGGGCCCGCAGTGCCGGGGAACCTCAGGAGATCCGTCTGCGGCTGAACAGCGGCCTGTTCAAAAACGCTTTTACCTGCGGCATTCCGGGCAGCGGTCAGGTGGGGGCCGCCCACGCCGCCGCCCTGGGGGCGGTGGGAGGCGACCCGGCCAAGGGTCTGGAATGTCTGGACGGCGTTACCCCCAGGCAGGCCAAACAGGCGAAAGAGTTGGTGGCCGCCGGAAAGGTTCAGGTGGAGCTGAGCGGGATCGACAGCCGCATCTTCATTGAGGCCACTGTGGTCACGGAAATGGGCAGCGCCTGTGTGACCATACGGGATTCCCATACCAACATCGTATCCATTTGCGAAAACGGGTGCGTCGTGTTTGAAACGCCTGCTCAGACTCAGGACGGAGAGGAAGTCCCGCCGCTTATCCACTGCTATACTCTGGCCCAGCTTCACCACTATGCCCTTCATGTGCCTGTGGATGAGCTGTCCTTTATCCGCCGGGCTTTTGATCTGAATATGGCTTTGTGCCGGGCGGGGCTGGCCAGCGCGAGGACCACCTTCGGCCCCTGGCTGCTCCAGGCCAACGGCGGACAGCTCATCTCCAGCGACGAGCGGAAGACCGCCTCCCTGCTGTGCAACGCCGCCATCGAGGCCCGGGTGCTGGGTCTGCCGGAGCCGGCCATGAGCATCACCGGCTCCGGGGCCCACGGCATCATCGCCACCATGCCGCTGTACGCCGCCTGCCGGGTGAACGGGTATTCCGAGGAGGCGCTGCTGCGGGCCACGGCGCTGAGCTGCCTGGTGTGTATGTACATCAAGGAGCATTCCGGCAGGCTGTCCGCCTTCTGCGGCTGCGCCATCGCAGCCGGGACCGGCATGGCCTGCGGCCTGGTGCTCCTCCGGGGCGGCTCCACGGAGATGATGGCCCATGCCATCAACAATCTGGCCGGGAGCATCACCGGCATGATCTGCGACGGCGGAAACCAGGGCTGCGCCATGAAGGGCGTGGTGGCGGTGGACGCGGCGTGGAATGCCGTTGACATGGCCATGGAAAACGTCTATATTCATAGTATACACGGCATCAATGCGCCTACTCCAGAGGAGACCATGCGCAATATGGGCCGAATCGCCTCCCCCGGCATGACTGCCGCCGAGAAAACCATCGTGGACATCCTGGCCGAAAAGCGGCCCTCAAAAGGAGAATGAATTCCATGGAAAAGAACAGCCCTGTTTATCAGGCTTACGTACAGATCCTGAAGGAAGAGCTGATCCCCGCCATGGGCTGCACCGAGCCCATCGCTATCGCCTACGCCGCCGCCAAGGCCCGGGAGGTGCTGGGGCAGGAGCCGGACTGGGTGAAAATCGGCGTCAGCAACAACATCATTAAAAACGTGAAAAGCGTCATCGTCCCCAACACCGGAGGTATGAAGGGCATCGAGGCCGCCGCCGCGGCGGGCATCGTGGCGGGTAAGGCGGAACGGAAGCTGGAGGTGATCTCCCAGGTCAGTGCCGGGGAGAAGCAGGCCATGCGGGCGTTTTTGGAATCCGTGCCCGTCACTGTGGAGGCCGTTGACAATGGGATCATTTTTGACATCATCGTGTCGCTCCACCGGGGCGGCGACTGCGCTGCGGTGCGCATCAGCCACTACCACACCAACATTGCCTACATTCGGAAAAACGACCAGGTTCTGTTGGACAACACCGACCAGGAGGCCCCCGTGGGCTGTGACGTGGAAAGCTCCGGCGAACAGGGCCTGACCGACAAGAGCCTGCTCACCGTGGTGGATATTTTCGACTTTGCCGCTACCTGCGATCTGGCGGACATCCGAGGCCCGCTGGACACCCAGATCAAATACAACACCGCCATCTCTCGGGAGGGGCTGAACGGCGATTACGGCGCCAATATCGGCGCCACCATGCTGAAATTCTACGGCGGCAATATACGCAACCGGGCCACGGCCAAGGCGGCGGCCGGCTCCGACGCCCGGATGAGCGGCTGCGAGCTGCCCGTGGTCATCAACTCCGGCAGCGGGAACCAGGGCATCACGGTCTCCATCCCGGTGATTGAATATGCGAAGGAGCTGGGTGCGCCTCAGGAGACATTATACCGGGCGCTGGCGCTGTCCAACCTGATCGCCATTCATGAAAAGACCGGCATTGGCCGGCTGTCCGCCTACTGCGGCGCGGTGAGCGCCGGGTGCGCTGCGGGCTGCGGCATCGCCTACCTCCAGGGTGCGGACTGCAATGCCATCTCCCACACCCTGGTCAACGCCCTGGCCATCGTCTCCGGCATCATCTGCGACGGGGCCAAGCCCAGCTGCGCGGCTAAGATCGCCTCCAGCGTGGAGGCGGGTATTCTCGGCTACCATATGTACCTCAACGGCCAGCAGTTTCGCTCCGGCGACGGTATCATTACCAAGGGCGTGGAGGCCACCATCCGCAACGTGGGCCGTCTGGGCCGGGAGGGGATGCGGGAGACCGACAAAGAAATTGTCAAAATTATGATGGATTGACCGGAAAGGATGGACACCGCCATGGAGATCCGAACCGCTGTTCCCGAAGACCTGCCCGCAATCATTCAAATTGAGTCGGCCTGTTTCCCCGCAGCAGAGGCCGCCAGCGCCGCCAGCCTCTCGGCCCGCGTGGCCGCCTATCCCGACCACTTCTGGGTGCTGCTGGACGGCGGCGCCATGGTGGGCTTTGTCAACGGCCTGGTGACGGACGAGCCGGACCTGCGGGACGAGATGTATGGGGATGCCTCCCTGCACGATGAGGGCGGCGCGTGGCAGATGATCTTCGGCGTGGACACCATTCCGGCCTACCGCCGCCAGGGCTGCGCCGGGCGGCTCCTGCGCCATGTGGTTGGAGTGGCCAAAGCGCAGGGCCGCCGGGGCGTGGTGCTGACGTGCAAGGAAGCCCTTGTGCAGTACTACGCCAAATTTGGCTTTGTGGACGAGGGCATTTCCCGGTCCACCCATGGAGATGTGGTCTGGCGTCAGATGCGAGTTACATTTTAACCCGGCTTGCGCGGCCCTCTGATCCCGCGGGCAAAATGTTGAACCGAAGGATCAGGGCTGCGCACATACAGGGAGCGGCTGCACAAAGCCCTTGTGACAATATCACGGAACTTGCGGAAAATTCGGAGTATTATAAAACCATCAAATAAGAAAAGGTGGAACGCTGACATGAAAGTAGTTATAATCGGCGGAGTGGCGGGAGGCGCCACGGCGGCGGCCCGGCTGCGCCGGCTGGACGAACAGGCGGAGATCGTGGTTTTTGAGAGGTCAGGGTATGTCTCCTACGCCAACTGCGGCCTACCCTACTATATTGGCGGGGTCATTGAGGCCCCCGAGGCTCTCACCCTCCAGACGCCGGAGAGCTTCTTCGCCCGCTTCCAGGTGGATATGCGGGTGCGGCACGAGGTCACCGCCATCCACCCGGATAAAAAGACCGTCTCCGTCAAAAATCTGGGCACCGGCGAGAGCTTTGAGGAGAGCTATGACAAGCTCATCCTCTCCCCCGGTGCCAAGCCCACTCGGCCGCCCCTCCCTGGGCTGGAGCTGGAACAGCTTTTCACCCTGCGGACGGTGGAGGACACCTTCCGCCTCAAGGCGCACATCGACGCCAGCCGCCCCAAGTCCGCAGTGCTGGTGGGGGGTGGCTTCATCGGGGTGGAGCTGGCGGAAAACCTGCGGGAGCTGGGGCTGGAGGTCACCATCGTGGAGCAGCTCAGCCAGCTCATGGGGCCCTTTGACCCGGACATGGCGTCCTTCCTCCACGGCGAGGTACGGCGGCACGGCATCCGGCTGGCCCTGGGCCGCACGGTGGAGGGCTTTGCGGCGCGGGATGGCGGCGTGGACGTGCTGCTGAAGGACGCGCCTCCCCTCCACGCCGATATGGTGGCGCTGGCCATCGGTGTCACCCCGGACACCGCCCTGGCCAAAGCGGCGGGGCTGGAGCTGGGGCCCAGGGGCAGCATCGTGGTCAACGACCGGATGGAGACCTCCGTCCCAGACATCTACGCCGTGGGGGATGCGGTGCAGGTGAAGCACGCGGTCACTGGGCAGAATACGCTGATCTCCCTGGCGGGGCCCGCCAACAAGCAGGGCCGTATCGCGGCGGATAACATCTGCGGCGGGGACAGCCGGTATTTAGGCAGCCAGGGCAGCTCGGTCATCAAGGTATTCGACCTGACGGCGGCCGCTACCGGCGTCAACGAGACCAGCGCCAGAAAGGCGGGGCTGGATGTGGATACGGTGGTACTGTCCCCCATGAGCCACGCGGGCTACTATCCCGGCGGGCGGGTGATGACCATAAAGGTGGTCTTTGAAAAGGAGACCTACCGCCTGTTAGGGGCACAGATCGTGGGCTATGACGGGGTGGATAAACGGATCGACGTGCTGGCGACGGCCATTCACGCCGGGCTGACGGCCATCCAGCTGAAAGAACTTGACCTGGCCTACGCGCCGCCCTACTCCTCCGCCAAGGACCCGGTGAATATGGCGGGCTTCATGGTGGAAAACCTGGCAAAAGGGATCGTGAGGCAATTCCGCGTGGAGGATGTGAAGGACCTGCCCCGGGACGGCGGCGCGACGCTGCTGGACGTGCGCACCCGCCAGGAGTACGGCATGGGGCACGCGGAGGGGTTCCAAAATATCCCCGTGGACGAACTGCGGGACCGGCTGGATCAGATCGAGCCCGGCAAACCGGTCTATGTGATGTGCCAGAGCGGCCTGCGCAGCTACATCGCCTGCCGCCTCCTGGCCGGGCACGGGTATGAGGCATATAATTTTTCAGGCGGCTTCCGGTTCTACGACGCGGTGACGAACGACCGCCGCTTGATTGAGCAGGCCACGGCTTGCGGTATGGATCAGTTTTGACGGTGTAGTTCCCTGGTCATCTGTGAGCGAAAGCGGGCAGTCCAGGTGGAGCGCTTCTCCTCTGACGTGCGCTCCGCGTTTGCGTCTTGACCCACACGGGGAAATGTCGGGAAAGAGTTAGAAAGCACCGGGCAGGAAGCCAAAACTTCCTGCCCGGTGCTTTTGATGGTTTTTGGGGGGACGCTTAGCACATTATTCTGCCGCAAGAACAAACTTGTGAGCGTCAGCTTTCTATCTCCCGCAGGCGCTCCACAATGGTGCGGCGGTTAACGGAACGATACACCAGCAGAGGAATCAGAATTCCCAGAATCAGAAATAGTGGTATGACCGCCAAAACCGGCAGGACGGTAAATTGATAGGTGAAAAACCAAAAGACAGAGCAGAGTGATCCCACCAGCGGTCCCAGCGCGGCGCTCAGAACCAGGGAGAGGGCGGCGGACAGCATTGTGTAGTACAGCCCCTCGTACACCAGCATGGTGTTCATCTGCTTTCCTGTCATGCCCACAGATTGGAGCATTGCCAGCTCCCGTTTCCGGGCCAGTATACCCGTCAGCACGGCGTTGATGAAGTTGAGCACGCCCACCATACCGATAATCCCCGACAGCGCGCCGCCCATGGTCAGGAACATATTCCGAAAGCCCTCGAACTCGGCTGTTTTGCTTTGCTTGCTCTCGTAGTCATAGGTGGGCTGGACGGACCCTGTGTATTCCTTCAGAAAATCCTCCATAGCGGCGTTGGACTCCTCGGCAGTGTTGAACGCGTAAATCATCACGGAGCTGGTGCCGGTATCCTGCTGGAACAGCTCCGCACCCATAGCCAGTTTGCTGGCCCCAAGGGTGGCGTAGCGGTAGCTGAGGGCGCTGGGGATGGAGATTCGGGCGCAGACGGTGTACTCTTTTTCCCCATAGACCTTGGCCCGGGGAGCATAGTTCGCTTCACCCCGCGCCCAGCGGGCTTCTATCTCCTCTGCGGAGAGTTCCTCCCCGGTGTCCATATCAACATTCACCCACTCCTTTACGTAGCGCAGGGTCACGGTATCCCCTACTTGGAAGCAGTTTCCATTCTCAGCAATCACCCCATGCTCATCTGCGGAATAGACGGCGGCGATGGCGTTCTGGCCGGGGTCGGACAAAGGCGTGATATCCCCGTCCAGCACAGTTATCTCGCTGAGAATGAAGTCCTCCAGGCCATAGAGCTGGGCAAAGCCTACGATGGTGTCCTCGTCCGTATGCTCTTGGGAGGCGATGATGTTGTCCAGCGTCTCCTCGGAATAGTGCCTGCTGTAGTCCTGCCGGAGGTACTCCTCCGGCAGAAGGGCCTGGATAGACTCCTCCTGACCATAGACCCGGCCTCCCTCGGTGATACCCTGGGCGCTGACCTGGGCAATGACCTCCTCCGGAAGCGCCTGGTCCGCCGAGCGGAAGTTGGCGCCGGGCTGAAAGTAGTCGGCGTGGCCCAGGACAAAGTCGGTAACTACTTGACCGGAGAGATATTTCTCCATATCGAAGCCGTGGGCAAACGTATACACCATATTCATCAGCACCACCGCCAGAGTTAAAGAGATGATGGTGACTACCGTTTTACCTTTGCTCCGGCCCAGGTTAGCCCAGGCCATTTTCGGCAGGGATGCGCCGGCTTTGCCAGCCCGTTTGCCGCCTTTCTTCCCGGATTGCTGTCCGCCTTCGGCATAGCGCACCGCCTCCACCGGGGAAACCCTGGCGGCAATCCGCCCGGGCCGCGCGCAGGAGAGGGACACCGTCAGCAGGGAAAACGCCGCCGCGCCGATAAAAATCCAGGGGTTGAAGGTAACAAAGGCGTTCTGATAGCTGAGCTGAGCCATGATGAGGGGAGTGAGCTTATTTCCGATCACGAAGCCAAGGAGCAGGCCCACAGGGATGCCCACCAGACTGAGCAGCAGTGCCTGCTGGCGGATCAAGCGCTTGAGCTGCTTCCCAGTGGTGCCAATCGTTTTCAGCAGGCCGTAAAACCGGATGTCGTTGGTGACGGAGATCTGGAACACGTTGTAGATGATGAGATATCCGGTAAAGATGATGAGCAGGAGGATCGCCGCAATGGCGGCAGCCGTCATGGGATCAAAATTCCCGGAGAGCCGCTCCCCGGTGTAACCCCAGTTCACGCCGATGTCCAGATAGTTCTCCGCCCCTGGCTCGGTGTGCTGATAGCCGTAATTTCCCAGCACCGCGCCCAGGTTTTCCCTAATGCCTGCCGCGCTCTGAAACATCACATCCAGGTTCCATGCGCCCGTCATGGAGTTCAGCTCCCCATTGGACAGGGTGCAGATCTCCTCGGCGGCGGACCGGGGCAGAAGCACGTTGTTGGCGAGCATGGCGCTGTCGTACTCCCACCAGCCGGAGAGGGTGAAGGTCCTCTCGATTGTGCGGGGCTGGGTGGTTCCATCGTCCAGCGTAATGGCTATGGTAAATTGTGCGCCCACCCTGGGCTCAATGCCCAGCAGGGCCAGGACGTGGGTATCCGTCGCGGCCTCGTCGGTGCCCTCCCGGGGGAGCGCGCCCTCCACAGGGGTGCAGAAGTAGTGGGACGCGCCGTTGGGTTCCATGTAGCTGACCTCCACATGGGACTTGTTGAAGGGCGGGTCGTGGGGCATTCCCACAAAAAGGCGGCACCAGGAATCTTGAATCAGAGGGTCCCGGCGGAGCTGCTCCGCCTGCTCCCAGGTGATGTCCTTGAAGGAGCCGTGGGCGTCGCTGCCGGCTCGGCGGAAGTTCTCCTGCTGGTAGGAGTAGTTGATGGACGCGGCGATGGTAAACAGGGAGGTGAACAGCACCGTGGTCAGGGCGATGGCCAGCGCCGCGACGGTGTTCCGGGCCCGGGCCGCTTTCATGGAACGAAAACCAAGCCGCCGGACACAGCTTCCGTTGGATACTTTTATCACAGCGATCACCCCCGCGTCACGATGCGGCCATCCTCAATGCGGATAATGCGGTCGGCCATCTGGGCGATCTCCTCGTTGTGGGTAATCATCACAATGGTCTGGGCAAACTGCTGGCTGGTGACCTTCAGCAAACTCATAACATCCTGGCTGGTGCGGCTGTCCAGATTCCCGGTTGGCTCGTCCGCCAGGATGATCGCCGGCTTCGCCGCCAGCGCCCGGGCGATGGCCACCCGCTGCTGCTGGCCGCCGGAGAGGTTGTTGGGCAGGTTTTGCAGCTTGGATTCCAGGCCCAGGGTCTCAATAATCTGGTTCATGTATGCCTTGTCCGGCTGTCCGCCGTCCAGCTGGATGGGCAGGACGATGTTTTCATAGACATTCAGCACCGGAACCAGGTTGTAGTTCTGGAACACGAAGCCGATCTTCCGCCGCCGGAAAATGGTGAGGGCTTCGTCCTTCAGGGAGGAAAGATCCCGCCCGTCCACGGTGACGGTGCCTGATGTGGGCCGGTCCAGCCCGCCCAGCATATGCAGCAGGGTGGATTTGCCCGAACCGGACGTGCCCACGACGGCGGCAAACTCGCCCTTCTCCACCGTCAGGTCCACGCCGTCCAGGGCCCGGACCTCTGTGTCGCCGGATCCATATATCTTCCGCAGGTCATGGGTCTCCAAAATGGCCATAAAAACGCACCTCCATAAGATTAAAGTCTGTACCATTTCCCGACGGTACAGACTTTAACACAGAAATCTTTCCAGGTTCTTTCTGAAACCTTACACTTTGGAAAGATTTCAGCTCCGGGGCAGATAGAGGGAGAAGCAGCTCCCCTGCCCCGGCCGGGAGGACACCTTGATATACCCGCCCTGCCCCTCCGCGATCTGGCGGGCCAGATACAGGCCGATTCCCACGCCCTCGGTCTCGTAGGCGGCGGGGGAGCGGTAGAAGCGCTGGAATACCTTGGCCCGCTCCGCCTCCGGGATGCCGGGGCCGCTGTCCGTGACGTTGACGCGGCAGAACATATGGTAGGGGATGACCTCGACCGTGACCGTCCCGCCGGCAGGCGTGTATTTTACCGCGTTGTCCAGCAGGTTGCACACGGCCTCCGCCGTCCACTTGGGGTCAAAGACCGCGTGGGCGTCCGTGGATGCCAGCGTCAGGGCGATCCTCTTCTCTGACGCTTTGGGGATAAACTGAGCGGCCGCGTCTTCCAGCATGGGCGCCAGCGGCCCCGTCTTGGGGTGCAGGGCCAGGACGCCCGCCTCCAGCCGGGAGGTCTTTACCAGCGCGTCCACCAGAGCGCGCAGCTTTTCCACCTGACCCTCCAGGGCCGCGGCGCAGTTCCGGCCCTCCGGGGAAAGCTCCTGCTCCGACAGGAGCTGGGTATACAGCAGAATATTGGCCACCGGGGTCTTGGTCTGGTGGGAGATGTCTGCGATCAGGGTTTTGATTTTGTCCTTTTCCCCCTGGAGCTTCTGGGCGGAGACGGCGTTGGCGGCCAGATAGTGGGCAAATCGAGACTCCACGGCGGAGAGCAGGCTTTCATCGAAGTCCCGCTCCAGAAAGGTCCCCGCCATGGCCGCATCCAGCATACGGTTCAGGTTTTTCATGACGCGCCTGGCGTAAAGGCGGCCCCAGACCGCCGCCGCCAGCGCGGTCGCCGCGAAAACGGCGATAACAGCAGTGCTCCACGTCATGTCAGTTCACCGCCCAGGTGTAGCCGATGCCATAGACCGTTTTCAGGAGGCGGGGTCTGGAGGGTATGTCTTCCAGCTTGTCCCGCAGGCGCTTGACGGTAACAGACAGGGCGTTCTCCTCCACATACTCCGCGCTGCCCGGCCACACCCGCTCCAGCAGTGTCTCACGGGACAGAACGCGGCCCCGGTTTTCCACCAGGATGCGCAGCAGCCGCTGTTCCGTTTTGCTCAGTTGGATGGGCTGGCCGTTTTTACGGAACTCCATCCACTCAAAATCAAAGGAGAAGCCCTCTAATTCTACTGCGGCCGTCTGCACCGGAGTACCGCGCCGCAGTTGGGCGTTGACCCTGGCCCGCAGTACGGCCAAAGAGAAGGGTTTGGTGATATAGTCGTCCGCTCCGGATTCAAGACCATAGACGATGTCGGTTTCCAAATCGTTCGCCGTGAGCAGGATGACGGGGACACTGGAATGGCAGCGCCGTACCTCTCGTAGAAAATCAAGCCCGCTGCCGTCGGGCAGGTTGACATCCAGAATGAGCAGGTCAAACTCTTTGCAGGGCGGAAGGCTTTGCGCCTGGGATAGCGCGGTGCATAACTCCACTTGAACGCCGTTATTTTCCAGGGCAAGCCGGATGCCCTGTCCTAAGGCGGTGTCGTCCTCCAGCAGCAAAATGTGCTTCATCGCGGTCCTCCTATCAAGTGTTAGGTCTATCATACCCTCCTTTAGACGCTTTTTCAAGGACTTCTTATGCTGCTTGCAGGTGCTCCGCTATGACAGCTGGCCTGCGGCGTGTTTCCAAATCAGCGCAAATGGGGACGATCAGGTTATCCTGTTCAAAGACGCTGGCTTTTGTGTAAAACGCATGGAAATCCCAAAAATTACAGACAAGTTTTAATGATAAGAACAATGATTAGACAACTTTATGCACTTTGTTTTTTGAGATGTTGAATCAATGCCATTTTTTGTGTTACAGTAAAATTAATACAGATGCGGCGGGACACGGTATGGGCCGCATCTGACAAAACACAAAAAAGGAGCAATTAAAATGAAAAAGAGAGTGCTTAGCCTGAGTCTCGCCTTTGTACTCCTGGCCTCCCTGCTGGCTGGCTGTGGCAGCAAGAGCGCCACCTGGAAGGTCACTTGTCCCTGGGCTCCCTCCGGCGTGGCCGCCATGGTCAGCCAGAAGGCCGCCGCCAAGTCCACTGAGTATTCCAAGGACATCACCCTGGTAGCTGAGGCCATCAAGGGCGATGCCGCCACCGTCAACACCTGGATCATGGACACCAAGGCCAACGACACCGAGCTGGTCTTTGCGGGCGAGGGTCTGCTGTCCATTACCGCCATCCTGGACCCCGCCAAGCTGCAATTCGGTTATGAGGACTTTGTGTTCGTGGAGAATCTGTACTCCTCCGTGTTCGTCCTGTCCGCCGATGCCAAGCTGAATATCAAGAGCGTGGACGACCTGAAGGCCTATGTGGAGGGCGGCAACGAGATCAGCGTGGCCGTCAACGGCGCCATGGGCTCCGAGGCGTTTCTGGCTGCCGCTCTGTTCGGCTCCATGGGCGCGGGCGACAAGCTGAAGCTCACCCCCTACCAGTCCGCCGCCGAGGCCGCCCAGGCTGTGGCCAAGGGCGAGACCAATTTCGCCGTCTCCCACCAGTCCCAGATTCTGGAGACCTATCAGCAGGGCGGCGTGTCCATCGTGTGCGCCTTTGACCAGGACGACATTACCGCCGGCCCCTTCGAGGGGGTCGAGGGCGTGGGTAAGCACGGCTATCCGTACTTCCGCAACCGCTGCTTCATCATGGCCCGCGCCGGCACCGACGCGGACAAGGTCTCCGCGCTGAAGGAACTCTACGGCAAGATCCTGGCCGATGAGGAAGTGGCCGAGTGGCTCCAGGACACCATGCTCCTGGAGGTGGACACCATGTCTGTGGAGGACGTGGAGGACCACATCGAAAATGTGAAGAACATCGTCAACGAGTATAAGGATATCGTTGCCGGTTGATTCCTGCCAACTGTCCGGGGGAATGGGGCTGTCCCCCGTTCCCCCGGATTTTTTAAACAAACAAAAGGAGGGAGATCCTGTTGAAGCAATTGATCGACCGCTTGGATGCCCGCCTGGACGCCTGGGGTGAGGCGTTAAAAGGCCGGGAGCTCCGCTTCCCGTCTGACCTGACGGCGGGGATCGTGTTTGCGTTGGTGGGGATTGCCATGCTGCTGGCGATGCCCGGTCAGGTCACCACCACCGGAGGGGACGTGGTGGATGGACGGGCCTTTCCCACCCTGCTGATGGTGGTTATGCTGGCCTGCTGCGCCGCCCTCATCGGCAAGGAGCTGGTCAAGCTGGCCCGGAAGCAGCCTATTACATGGAAAACCATAAACCTCATGGTGGAGGTAAAGGCCCTGGTGATTCTGGGTATTCTGCTGGTGACTTATCTGCTGTGCAAGTACACCGGGCTGTTTGTTATTGGGGCAGTGTTCTGTGTGCTGGGGTTCCTGGCGTTCTTTCGGTGCAAAAAGTGGAGCTATTATGTGATTACGCTGGCGCTGGCGGTGGGCATTTGGTGCGCTTTCCGCTTCGGTCTGGGCGTGAGTTTCTGAGGGGAGGGAACATACGATGCTGGAGTTTATCGGCCCGGCCAGCGGACTGCTGTTTACGCTGGAAAATATTTTTTGGATCAATATCGGCGTGTTTATCGGCTCGGTGTTCGCCGCCATCCCCGGACTGACGGTGATCCTGTGCGTGATCCTGTTCCTGCCCTTCACTTATCAGATGACGGCCATCCCCGGCATGATGTTCCTGCTGGGCATCTACTGCGCCGGAGGCTACGGCGGCAGCGTTTCCGCCATCCTCATCAACACCCCCGGCACGCCCCATGCCGCCGCCACCATGCTGGACGGCCACCCCCTCTCCAAGCAGGGGCGTACCAAGGCGGCGCTGAAGATCGCCCTGTACGCCTCCACCTTCGGCGGGGTGTTCTCCGCCCTGATGCTGCTGTTCCTGGGGCCCCAGGTGGCCAAAATCGCCGCCCAGCTGGGCACGGCGGAGTACTTTATGGTCTGCGTCTTCGGCCTGACCATCATCGCCGGCGTGTCGGGCAAGAGCATGATTAAGGGCCTCATCTCCGCCTGTCTGGGCCTGCTCATCTCCTGTGTGGGCTCCGACCCCATGACCAGCTACGACCGCTTTACCTTTGGCATCTCCCGGCTCTACCTGGGCCTGGACCTGGCCATCTGCCTCATCGGCCTGTTCGCCCTGGTTGAGATTATGGCCAAGGCGGAGCGGCGGCTGGACCGGCTCAACCTGGACACCACCCAGATCAAGGACGATGGGGTTATCACCAAGGCGGAGTATAAGCGCATGGCCCGGCCGGTGCTGATCTCCTCCATCATCGGTGTGCTGGTGGGCATCATCCCGGGCACCGGGGCCTCGGAGGCTTCCTGGTTTAGCTACAACACCGCCAAGAACATGTCCAAGTACCCAGAGGAGTTCGGCCACGGCTCCGTGGAGGGGGTCGCCGCCGCCGAA
>OFFI01000819.1_pt1 | contig 19657 bp, 20 predicted proteins | sample 1521351 | NCBI WGS metagenome assembly OFFI01 (sample SAMEA3504119, study PRJEB24116) | mouse gut metagenome | biome: mouse gut; feature: mouse-associated habitat; material: faeces | place: Denmark | collected 2011
TGAAACTAAAAATTCCTTGAAAAATAAGGAAAAAAGACTTGACTAAATAGGGAGGTAAGTTAAATGAAAAAACTATTGGAAAAAGTAGTATGCTTATTTTGCTGTTTGTCGCTTTGCTGTATGAGTTTTACGGTAAATGCAGCAGCAAATGTAGATCTCGCAAAAGAAACATATTGTGAGGATGTTCTTTTGCAAATGTCACATGGATTCAGCTTGCAGCCGATGAATACGGGAGATACTATTAACATCTCAAACAGTTTTTTGTTGTATAACTTTATTGAAGAGCCTGTTGCTATATTCTATAAGATTGACCCGGTTGGATATGCGATATATGATTTTAAAAATGGAATTGTTCTGCAATATTCGACTGAGTCTAATCATCGGTTTTATGTGGATAAGAATGATCATTACTATTATGAAGGATTGCTGGAATATTACACGAAAACAGAAGGCGGTTTTTTGGATTACAGGAATAGTTAAGGACGTTGACCTTCATAATTACTCATTTACAGCTAATGACTTTTATGCTAACGGAAACGTGGTGAAAGAAAGTAATATTGGTTTATATAGTGCATCTGAAGGACCTGTTTATCTTCTTAAAAACACAAGACTTTATAACTGTAATAAAAGTGTCAATTTCCCCACTTTTTATCCGGATAAGACAACAGCAGAGTTGAGCAAGTGTCCAGGAGTTTGCGGATCTGTTGCAGTCGCGATAATGCTCGAATGCTACGATGACTATTATGCACTTCCTACGGGATATTCATTTGTCGATAGTACTGTAAAGGCATCTAATCCATATTATCCGGATATATATGGAATAGAGCTTGTCAAGCAAGTGGTTCCATATATTGAGCCGAGTGCTAATGGATCGTTCTTATTAGACTCTGGTGTCCGCTCATACCTGTCAGATCGTAATATTAATGGTGGAGTAGCGTTGGGGGTATTGGCTGTATATCAACAGACCAAATATGCGATAGGATCAGACGGTTCTGGATGGCCAGTGATTGTAGGGAATACTAAACACTATTGTGTGGCGATAGGATACCAGGATGTTACCCAAAAGCAGATTTATGTAAACAATGGATATGGAGATAAGGAATGGTATAATGCAAATACAATAGTAAGTACTTGGACAATGGTTGTTAATGGAACGAAATAGTCTATTGTATAAAAGATGCCATTAGGCCATGGGGCTAATGATAGTGCGAGAGGAAACTAATTCCTGCTGTTTAATTGCGGTTTATTCAACTGCTGGTGTGAATTAAAAAAGACAATAAATGGGGTGTATTGTGAATAAACATTGTGTATATGACGAGACAAGTATGTTGAAATAGATGCAGAATGGTAATTTCACGTTTTTGTTGCGTTTGCGGAAAAATTGTTATATACTAATTGCATACAAGAAAAACGCCGGAGCGTGCTCCGGGCAGAAAGGTATGGTTAAGTATTATGGCATTATTGGAAAAGTGGAGAGAAGTGGCATATAACGAAGAACTGGGTACGGAAAAGCTGAAACAGTTGTGGAATGCGTATTTCCAGAAAGAAAAAGAGATTTATATGCAGCTTTTGAAGAACCCGGACGAAGAGGTATCGGGCACGGTTAAGGAACTGTCTGACAAGTATGACGTGTCTCTCATGACCATGACGGGATTTTTGGATGGAATTAACGACAGCCTGGTAACGCCCAATCCCATTGAGGAGATGGAAGAGGACACGCCGGTCAGCCTGAAATTCGACAAGGAACTGCTGTACAAGAACATGGTGGCGGCGGATGCGGACTGGCTGTACAATCTGGAGGAATGGAACGGGATCTTTGACGAGGACAAGCGCAAGGCGCTTTATAAGGAGCAGAAGGCTTCCACCACCATCGTCAAGGAGGCCAAGGTATATCCCAACGATCCCTGCCCCTGCGGAAGCGGCAAGAAATATAAGAAGTGCTGCGGCAGATAATATAGCAAGAACTAGGGACAAGATAGCAAAATCATGGCTTGCACGTCTCTTCGGGAAAGTGATATACTATAACAGACAGCAGACATTAAGAATAGAAGCCTATTCTTAAAAAATAAAAGAAAAGAGGATGAGAAAATGCGCTTTTTCATTGATACCGCAAAGGTAGAGGACATTAAGAAGGCCAATGACATGGGTGTGATCTGTGGTGTTACCACCAATCCTTCCCTGATTGCCAAGGAGGGCAGAGTGTTCGAGGAGGTTATCGCGGAGATCGCTTCCATCGTTGACGGCCCCATCAGCGGCGAGGTGAAGGCTACCACCGTGGACGCGGAGGGTATGATAGCTGAGGGAAGAGCCATTGCGGCGATCCACCCCAATATGGTAGTTAAGATTCCCATGACGGTAGAAGGGCTGAAGGCCTGCAAGGCATTGACTGCCGAGGGCATCAAGACCAATGTGACCCTGATCTTTTCCGCTAACCAGGCACTGCTGGCTGCAAGGGCAGGCGCTACATATGTATCTCCTTTCCTGGGCCGTCTGGATGATATCAGCCAGAGAGGCGTGGATCTGATCAGAGAGATCGCTGATATCTTTGCCGTGTGTGATGTGGATACCCAGATCATTGCTGCAAGCGTGCGCAATCCCGTTCATGTGACCGACTGCGCGCTGGCAGGCGCCGATATCGCTACAGTGCCTTATGCCGTGATCGAGCAGATGACCAAGCATCCGCTGACCGAAGCCGGCATCGCCAAGTTCCAGGCGGATTACAAGGCTGTGTTTGGAGAATAAAAATGTGCCACATGGGCCGGAGGCTGCAGCTTCCGGCTCTTTTTTTGTCCATGAAAAAGTTTCCATTATATTTTCTGTGATGCCGCTAATACTAAGACCAAGATAAGCGATGACAAATCACTTAGGCGGCAGGGTTAGAAAGTACCGGCGGAGAAGCCAAGATAAGTGAATGTCTCACTTATCTTGGATATAGATTGCAGACAAAACAAGAAACAGTATGGAGGTGAAACAAAATGACAAGCAGAGCTAATAGAGTAGAAGTTCCCGAGGCTAAGGCAGCCATGGATCGTTTCAAAACTGAGGTTGCTTCCGAGCTGGGCGTAAACCTGAAGGAAGGCTACAATGGTGACCTGACCTCTAAGGAGGCCGGTTCCATCGGCGGCGAGATGGTTCGCCGGATGATCAAGCAGCAGGAAGAGCAGATGAAGTAAGACGCTCTAAGGCTGAAAGAGGGGCTGCCGCAAATTGCGGCGGCCTTTTTTTGGCTGAAAGCGTTTTTTCTATTATTGAAAATCCCAAATGAGTATGATAAGATAAGTAAGATAAGAGACAGGCGTCCTGTACCGGGCAAAATATCCGGGGAGTCCGCCTGTAGGGAATACATGGAAGAGGAGCGTGACAGACGATGGAACAGTACAAACAGGAATTTATTGAGTTCATGGTGGACAGTAAAGTGTTGAAATTCGGTGAGTTTATCCTGAAGAGCGGCAGAAAGTCCCCTTTTTTTATGAATGCGGGGGCCTATGTGACCGGGGCACAGCTTAAAAAGCTGGGAGAATATTATGCCAGGGCCATCCATGACAATTTTGGGGACGATTTTGACGTACTGTTCGGCCCGGCCTACAAGGGAATCCCCCTAAGTGTGGCCGCCACCATCGCCTACAGTGAACTGTATGGCCGGGAGATCCGCTACTGCTCCAACCGCAAGGAAGCCAAGGATCACGGAGATGTGGGAATCCTGCTGGGAAGCGGACTTAAGGACGGGGACCGGGTGGTGATCATCGAAGACGTGACCACTTCCGGCAAATCCATCGAGGAGACATTTCCCATCCTGAAGGCACAGGCGGACGTGGAGGTTAAAGGGCTGATGGTATCCCTGAACCGTATGGAGAAAGGCCTGGGCGGCAAGGTGGGCGCCCTGCAGGAGATCCGGGAAAAATATGGCATTGAGGCCTGTGCCATCGTCTCCATGGCCGAAGTGACCGAACATCTGTATAACAGACCCTACAAGGGGGAAGTACTGATAGATGACGCGCTGAAAGCATCAATAGACGCATATTATGCGGAATACGGCGCATAGAGGAGACAGAGGTTGTTTGCGCCCGGTTTCCGGACGCGGGGAAAGGCAGGGCAGTTGGTATGGATGAAAAGTTGTATAAGGTAATGAGAGGGGCAGGCGCGCTCAACATCACGCTGGGCGTGGTGACATTGGTGCTGGGCCTGGTCAGCGGGATCCTGCTGGTGGTAGGCGGAGCCAAGCTGCTGGCGGGGAAATCAAAAATTCTCTTTTAACAAGATCAGTTGACGCGGCGCGGCGGTAACATTCTGCCGCATGCGTAGTGGGGAAATTATGTCACAGAAAAAGAATTATATGTTCACTAACCGCAGGCATTCGGAAAAAGCGATTATGTCTACGGTTTTTGGTGTTTTATGCACAGTATCGCTGACAGCGGTGATTTTTCTGTCTTATAGCCGGAGCGGGGATATCCCTGCCGGATATGGATTTACGGGGATATTTGCCACCATATTGTCCCTGGCCGGCCTGGTACTGGGTGTGCTGGCTGTGCGGGAAGTGGACAGGTTTAAGCTGTTCGGATGGCTGGGGATCCTGCTCAACGGTATAAGCCTGGGCGCCGTCAGCGGTATCCTGTATGCGGCGTCTTACTTATAGTAGAGGAAAGCGTGCAGAGGATGGATGGAGAACGGACGCAATAACCTGATGAAACATAGGAGGGAAGGATTGTCATGGAGCAGATACAGGGAGAAAACAGAGAATTATTACAGGAGCGGTACGGGCTGGTCCTGGAGCGGATCAGGGAGATCGGGGGGGAGCCCCTGGGCCAACCGGCGCTGGATGAATATTTTGGAAAGCTGGCGGCTTTTTCGTTAAAGCTGGCGGAGTATTATGCCTTTGCGGAGCAGGGACATTTGAAGGACGGGGAACTGGCACGGCTGCAGGACTGGAACCGGGAGTTGTTCGAAGATGTGCTGCCGGAGCATTACGGCCATAGCTGGGGCAACCCGGCTTATGCGGCGGAACGGATGGGGGAGCAGTGGGGTCAGCTTCTGTCCTATGTCTATGTGGAACTGCGGGGCGGTATATCGCCTGCGGCCGAGGGAGATCTGGAGGACATGCTGGTCCGCATGGAATTGCTGGTGGAGATTTATGGTGCCGTTTCCGGGGCCTGGCAGGAACAGCGGCAGCTGCCGCCCTACGAGGACATACGGCAGATTGTATACTGGCACAACAGCGATTACTCGGATATCCGCACGGAGAAGAACGTGGCCAGAATGTTGTGCCCGGAAGGGAATCCGGCGGTGGATATCCTTATGGGAGCCGATCTGGAGGATATTCGCTATCTCTACCGTTATGGTCTGTATGTGACCGAGAACGAGATAGAGACCGCCCGATTCCTGGCGAGCCTTCCCCAGGCTGTCATCGACACCATGGCGGACACATATACCGAGGGATATCGAATCGGCTTTGCCGTTACGGGAAAGGATCTCTCCATCAAAAGGACGGTGGATCTGCATTACCACATCGGCTTTGAGCGGATGATGCGCAAGGCGGTGGAGAATTTCGCGGGGATGGGGCTTGCGCCGGTGGTGCGGTCGGTGGGCCTGGAGGGGGCAAAACCCAACAGGCAGTATACCTATGATCATAAGAATGATCACGGGCTGATCTGGGACAGGGCCCTGATGCATCGCAAACTGGAGGTGCTGAAAACAGCCTATGAGCACCATAAACAGGAGGCCAGGGAACACGCCGGGCCTGCGGTAGTGGAAATCTTCGGCGAGACACCTTTCACGCCGGAGAGCAGGCCCCAGGCGGTGCAGCTGTCCCCGGAGCAGCAAAAGCTGTGGGTGGAGTACAGCGCCAAAAACATGGAACTCTATGCACAGTATATTCCCATGGCGGAGCGCAGCTTTACCATTATCGCATTCCCCGCGCCGGAGATCGGTGAAAATTTCCGGGAAATTTTTGAGGATACCATCAGAGTCAACACCCTGGATTACAACAAATACCGGCAGATTCAGCAATGCCTGATCGATGCCCTGGACCAGGCGGACCATGTGGAGATCAAAGGCATGAACGGCAATGCCACGGATCTTTCCGTGAACTTGTGGAAGCTGCAGAACCCGGAGAAGGAGACCATTTTTGAAAACTGCGTGGCGGATGTGAATATTCCGGTGGGCGAGGTGTTTACCTCCCCGGTGCTGGAGGGCACCAATGGGGTACTGCAGGTGTCCAGGGTATTCCTGAACGGCCTGGAGTACAGAGACTTGTCCGTTACCTTTAAGGACGGCATGATCGTGGATTACGGCTGCGGCAACTTCCCGGACCCGGAGGAAGGACGGCGCTATGTCAAAGAAAACGTCCTCTTCCATCGGGATACTCTGCCCCTGGGCGAATTCGCCATCGGCACCAACACCACAGCCTATGTGATGGCCCGCAAATGGGGGATTGAGGATAAGCTGCCCATTTTGATCGCGGAAAAGACGGGGCCTCATTTTGCCGTGGGGGACACCTGCTACAGCCAGGCCGAGGACGTGGCGGTATACAATCCGGACGGCAAGGAGATCGTGGCCAGGGAGAACGAGAAATCCCGGCTGCGCCACACCGACTCTTCCAAGGCTTATTTCAACTGCCACACGGATATCACCCTTCCCTTTGACGAGTTGGGGGAACTGACGGCGGTGAGGAAAGACGGGGTTCGGATTCCCCTTATCCTGCAGGGACGTTTTGTGCTGCCGGGCAGCGAGGCGCTGAACCGGCCGCTGGAGCAGGAGTAACCTGTCCGGCTTAAAAATGAACGAAAATTAAGAAAAGACTTAACACAAAATATACAAAAAGCCCTTGCATACCCGCATTAAATCTAGTAAACTGTAGTATATGGTCAGAGATTAGCACTATCTGAAAACACGATTGACAGCAGGCCGCAGCGCTTTTCCGGCAGGAAGGCGGATTTGGGCGGAAATGCGCTGGAAAGGGGTAAATATGGCAAAAGTAGGCATCGTCATGGGCAGCGATTCGGATATGCCCATTATGGCCAAAGCGGCCGATGTATTGGAGGAATTGGGGATTTCCTATGAGATGACCATCATCTCCGCGCACCGGGAACCGGATGTGTTTTTTGAATATGCGAAGGGGGCCGAGGAGAAGGGCTTCAAGGTAATTATCGCGGGAGCCGGCATGGCGGCCCATCTGCCGGGTATGTGCGCGGCGATTTTTCCCATGCCGGTAATCGGCATTCCCATGCATACCACTTCTTTGGGAGGCAGGGACTCCCTGTACTCCATTGTGCAGATGCCCTCCGGCATTCCGGTGGCCACCGTTGCCATCAACGGGGGAGCCAACGCGGCTCTGCTGGCGGTCAAGATTCTGGCCACCTCCGATGAGGCGCTGCTGCAGAAGCTGAAAGAATACAGTGAAAACCTGAAAAACCAGGTACAGGCCAAGGACGCCAGGCTGAAAGAGCAGGGCTACAGGGCTTATCTGGAGGGGATGAAGAAGTAAAAGGCAGGACAAACGCCATACCGCAGGCAGGGCCGGCGGTGTGCAGGTAAGAGATAGTCACAAGGAACATAAAACAGGAAAGGGAGACCTACATATGGATTACAAGAAGGCTGGCGTGGATATTGAGGCGGGCTACAGATCTGTGGAACTGATGAAGAAGCATGTGAAAGAGACCATGCGCCCGGAGGTGATGGGGGGGCTGGGCGGTTTTTCCGGCGCTTTTTCCCTGGATGCCATCAAGAATATGGAACATCCGGTGCTGCTTTCCGGCACGGACGGCGTGGGTACCAAGCTGAAGCTGGCCATGGTGCTGGATCGGCATGATACCATTGGCATTGACTGCGTGGCCATGTGTGTCAACGATGTGGCCTGTGCAGGGGGAGAACCCCTGTTTTTCCTGGATTATATAGCCTGCGGCAGGAATTGTCCCGAGAAGATCGCCTCCATCGTGAAGGGTGTAGCCGAGGGCTGCAAGATGGCGGGGGCCGCTCTGGTGGGCGGTGAGACCGCAGAACATCCCGGCATGATGCCTGAGGACGACTACGACATCGCGGGCTTTGCCGTGGGCGTGGTGGATGAGAAGGACATGATCACCGGAGAGAACATTGCCCCCGGCGATGTGCTGGTGGCCATCGCTTCTTCCGGCGTGCACAGCAATGGTTTCTCCCTGGTGCGCAAGGTGTTTGACATGACGGCGGAGAGCCTGAATACATATTACGACGAACTGGGACAGACTTTGGGAGAGGCGCTTCTGGCCCCTACCCGGATCTATGTGAAGGCCATGAAGTCCGTGAAGGATGCGGGCGTCACCGTCAAGGGCTGCAGTCATATCACCGGCGGCGGTTTCTATGAGAATATTCCCCGGATGCTGCCGGAGGGCGTCAATGCCCAGGTGAATAAGGACAGCTATCAGGTTCCTGCCATCTTCAGGCTTCTGCAGGAGAAAGGCGGTATTGCGGAGCAGATGATGTACAATACCTACAATATGGGCATCGGTATGCTGCTGGCTGTGGACGCGGCGGACGCGGAAAAGGCTGTGAAGGCCATTGAGGCGGCAGGCGAAAGAGCCTGGATCGCGGGAATCTGTCAGGCAGGAGAAAAGGGAGTGACCTTATGCTGAAGATTGTAGTGTGTGTATCCGGCGGCGGCACCAATCTGCAGGCGATCATGGACGCCTTAGACGCCGGAAAAATCACCGATACGGAGATTTTGGCGGTGATCAGCAACAATGCGGGAGCCGGGGCACTGGAACGCGCCAGGGCACATGGGATTCCGGACTTCTGTATATCCCCCAAGTCCTACCCGGACAGGGAGGCTTTCAACCGGGCTTTCACGGACCGGGTAAAAGAACTTGCACCGAACATTGTGGTGCTGGCCGGCTTTCTGGTGCGGATTCCGCCTCAGATGGTGCAGGCGTTCAGCAATCGAATCGTCAATATTCACCCGTCTTTGATCCCTTCTTTCTGCGGTGTGGGTTATTATGGGCTGAAGGTACATGAGAAAGTGTTGGAGCGGGGCGTCAAAATCACCGGTGCTACGGTGCATTTTGTCAACGAGGGCATGGATGAGGGGCCCATTATTGCCCAGAAGCCGGTGATGATTGAACAGGACGATACCCCGGAGATTTTGCAGAGGCGTGTCATGGAACAGGCGGAGTGGATTCTGCTGCCCCAGGCCATTGACGACATTGCCCACGGCAGACTGGAAATCCGGGAGGGCCATGTATACAGGCGCTAGTGCGGTGACGGGAGCGGAATTCTGCGTCCGGCGCGGCTGAAGAGGATATAGGCGTCCGTGGGAGCGGACAGATGGGAGCGGATGTGTAATGAAGGTATTGATCGTAGGAAGCGGCGGCAGGGAACATGCCATCGCGGTCAGTATGAAGAAGAGCAGCAGAGTGGATCGGATATACTGCGTGCCGGGCAATGCAGGCATTGCCCAGGTGGCGGAGTGTGAGCCTTCCATTGGTGTAATGGAGTTTGACAAAATCATCTCCTATGCCAGAGAAAAGGCGGTGGATCTGGTGTTCGTAGCGCCGGACGACCCTCTGGTGGGCGGACTGGTGGACGCGCTGCAGGCGGCGGGGCTGCGGGCTTTCGGCCCGGACCGAAAGGCGGCGGAACTGGAGGGCAGCAAGGCCTTCTCCAAGGATCTGATGAAAAAGTATGGGATTCCCACGGCGGCATATGAGACCTTTGATGATCCCGGGGAGGCGCTGCGCTATCTGGAAACGGCCAAGATGCCTATTGTATTGAAGGCGGACGGGCTGGCGCTGGGCAAGGGAGTGCTGATCTGCAACACTCTGGAGGAGGCCCGGGCAGGCGTAAAGGAAATCATGGAGGATAAGCATTTCGGCAATGCAGGCAACCGTATGGTGGTGGAAGAGTTCATGACGGGGCGGGAAGTTTCGGTGTTGTCTTTCGTGGACGGCAGGACCATAAAGCCCATGACTTCCGCCCAGGACCACAAGAGGGCCAAAGACGGAGACCAGGGGCTGAATACCGGCGGTATGGGCAATTTCTCCCCCAGTCCCTTCTACACGGAGGAGGTGGATGCGTTCTGCAGGGAGCATATCTACCAGCCCACGGTGGATGCCATGGCGGCGGAGGGAAGGCCTTTCAAGGGAGTGATCTTCTTTGGGCTGATGCTGACGCCCGAAGGTCCCAAAGTGCTGGAGTATAATGCCCGTTTCGGCGACCCGGAGGCACAGGTGGTATTGTGCCGGATGAAGAATGACATCATGGATGTGGTGGATGCCTGTATAGACGGCACGCTGGATCAGGTAGAACTGGAATTTGAGGACAATGCGGCGGTCTGCGTGGTGCTGGCTTCCGACGGGTACCCGGTGTCATATCAGAAAGGGTTCGAGATACACGGGCTGGAGAAGTTTGAGGGAAGAGAGGATTATTATTGCTTCCATGCCGGCAGCAAGCTGGACGGCCAGGGCCGGGTGGTGACAAACGGCGGCCGGGTGCTGGGAGTCACGGCAAAGGGGGCAACGCTGAAGGAAGCCAGGACAAAGGCCTATGAGGCTGTGGATTGGGTCGGCTTTGAAAATAAATATATGAGGCATGACATAGGTAAGGCGATAGAAGAGGTATAAATATCTTAGGCATGACTTGCGATATCCGAAGCATACGCATTACAGGCCGTGCCGTAAAAAGCATTGACGCGTATCGCAGGAGCGGCCTGGGGTATGCGGGAAAGAGGTAGACATGGATTTTTTTGATAATGATTTGTACCATGTGCCAAATACCTGCGCGGAATGTGGGGGCGAGTTGGTCTATAAGGGGGTCGGCGAATACCGCTGTGAGCAGTGCAAGGCTGTGGTATATGACGATTACGGGAAGGTGAGACTCTATGTGGAGCAGCATCCGGGAGCCACAATCGCCGACACGGAGGCGGCCACAGGGGTACCTCATAAAGTGATACGGCAGCTTCTGCGGGAGGAAAGACTGGAGGTTGCAACAGGCTCCCGCACGTTCCTGTCCTGTCGGTCCTGCGGCGTGCAGATACGCAGCGGAGAATTCTGTCCCCAATGCGCGGCAAAACAGCCGCCGAAGTCGGAGGATCCCAGGCGCAGGAACATGAAAAAGGACATGATGGGCGTTGGAATGAACGATTTCTCCGGCCAGGAGGGAGCCAAGAGATTTACCAGGGATAAACTTTAAAGCAGGGATACGCGGGACTCCAAATAGGAAAGGGTTGCATATGAGAGAGACAGCTAAGATACGGATGCAGTTAAAGGCCATGGTCATGGCGGTGGCGGCGATGGCGGTAATGGTGTTGGCCTTTGGATTGACAACCATTATCAGCCATGCGGAAGATGCGAAGGTGACGGCCAGTTCCGTGAAGATCCGTGCCGGTGCGGATACAGGCACCGAGATGATCGGAGGGGCGCTGAACGGCGAAATCCTGCCCATCACCGGGGAGACCACGGGGGCGGACGGCTATACCTGGTATCAGGTTACTTTCGAGGGCGGCACCAAAACCGGATATGTCCGTTCCGACCTGGTACAGAAAGTCGGCAGCGGAACCGGAACCGGTAATCAGATCACGCCTGATACGCCTGCCACTCCCAACACGCCCAACACGCCCACCAGCACACCCGCCACTGAGGTGACGGCGGTACAGCCGGTCAATGCCAAAGTCACAGGTGAGCAGGTACGGGTGCGTTCCAATGCTTCCACTTCAGGTACCGTTGTGGAAACGGTACCGAGAGACACAATATTGACCGTGACGGGTACGGCCCAGGACAGCGAAGGCAAGAGTTGGTATCAGGTGAGTTTCACCGGGGCCGGCGGACAGGCTACAGGCTTTGTCAGGGAGGACTTCGTCACGTTGGAGGGAGAACTCCTGCCGCCGGCTACGAATCCTGTGGAGCCTGAAGCTCCTGAGGTGACAGACCCTGTGGAGCCGGAACCCACTCCGCCGCCGGAACAGAAAGACTATGATACGAAGAAATATGAGGATGGCTGGTATTTAATGGATTATACCGGCGAACAGGGGGTCAGATATCTGATCTCGGATTTGTATGAAAGTACGGCTAACTATAAGAAGCTGCGTGAAGAAGGCGATGCGCAGATGAAATCCATGAGGATTATCATGATTATTCTGGTGGTTGCCGTGATTCTGCTGGCATTGACTGCCACACTTCTGTTCTTTAAGATCAGAGACATGATGGATGCAGCCTATTTTGAGGAAGTGGAAAAGGAAACGGTGCGAAAGAGACAGGGACAGCGGAGCAGTGGAAAGGCAGATATGCCCACGGGGGGCACCGGCAGCCGTTCCGGAGGGAGCGGTCAGTCCCGTCCTGCGGGGAATGGTCAGAGTCGTTCTGGGGGAAGCAGCCAGGCCAGACCTTCGGGAGCAGGCCAGAGTCGTCCCGCGGGAAGCGGTCAGGCCAGACCTTCGGGAGCAGGCCAGAGCCGTCCGGCGGGAAGCGGCCAGGCCAGACCGGCCCAGCAGCCGGCAGGCCGTCAGCAGGAGAGGCCTGCAGCCAGGGAGAACCCATCCGGTCAGGCCCGGAACTTCCTGGCGGATGACGATGAATTTGATTTTGAATACCTGAACTGGGACGGCGAGGAAGAAAATTAAGGAATCGGCAAGGATGCGAAGGAGGAACCCATGAAAACGGGTTCCTCCGTGTTTTAATTAAATCCTTATTAAATTTCCTCCTCCACTTTGCAAAATGGGACGGTTGTGATAAAATAAGTAGAACAATTCCACGAATGTAGAAAGGCGGCACGGCATATGGTGATAGAGGTGGATTTTAACAGTGACGAGGCACTGTATCTGCAGCTGCGCAATCAGATCATCCTGGGGATCGCCACCGCGCAGTTCCGGGAGGGAGACTCACTGCCCAGCGTTCGTCAACTGGCAGAACTTGTGGGAATCAACATGCATACGGTAAATAAGGCCTATACCGTGCTGAAGCAGGAGGGCTACGTGAAGGTGGACAGACGCAGAGGGGCCGTCATAGCCATCGATGTGGACAAGCTGCGTACTGTGGCGGAATTAAAAAAGGAACTCCGGGTAATATTGGCTAAAGGAAGCTGCAAGAATATTACCAGGGAAGAGATGCATGCATTGATTGACGAAATCTATGAGGATTATGGAGGACTGGAGTGATGCAGTCACATTTTACGGAAAAGGCAGAGGCCGCGCTGAAATATGCAGAGAGGTGCGCGCATACCCTGAAGCAGGGATATGTGGGGACGGAGCATGTGCTGGTGGGCCTGATTAAGGAGGGGACCGGGGTTGCCGCCAGGGTACTGACGGATAACGGCGTGTCCTTGGAGCAGGTGCTGGAAATGATTCGGGAACTGATCGCCTTTGAGAGCGGCACCGCCATAAAGGAGAGGGAGGGCTATTCTCCGCGGGCGGAGAAGATCCTGGAGGAGGCCCATGCCCAGGCGGGGCGGTTCGGCCAGTCCCGCACCGGCACCGAGCACATTCTGCTGGCTTTGATCAAGGAGGGGGAGAATGTGGCGGTACGCCTGCTGAACACCATGAATATCTCCACCCAGAAACTTTATGTGGATGTGCTGACCGCCATAGGGGCGGATCCCAATCTGTACAAAGAGGATTTGGGCAGAAGACAGGGGAAGGGGAGCAAGACCGGCACATTGGACCAGTACAGCAGGGATCTGACCGCTCTTGCCAGAGAGGGCAGGCTTGACCCAGTGATTGGCCGGGAGGACGAGATCCGCAGGGTGATCCAGATTTTGAGCCGCAGAACCAAGAATAACCCCTGCCTGATCGGCGAACCCGGAGTGGGCAAGACCGCGGTGGCGGAGGGCCTGGCCCTGCGCATCGTGGAGGGCCAGGTGCCCTTTACCGTGCGGGATAAGCGGGTGCTGACGCTGGATTTATCAGGCATGGTGGCAGGCAGCAAATACCGGGGAGAGTTTGAGGAACGGATCAAGAAGGTGATCCGGGAAGTGATTGCGGCGGGCAATGTGATCCTGTTCCTGGACGAGATGCATACCATCATCGGCGCGGGGGGCGCAGAAGGGGCCATAGACGCTTCCAATATCCTGAAGCCCTCTCTGGCCAGGGGGGAAATTCAGCTGATCGGCGCCACCACCATCTCCGAATATCGGAAATATGTGGAGAAGGACGCCGCCCTGGAGCGCAGATTCCAGCCGGTGAATGTGGAGGAACCCACCGAGGAGGAGGCCATCCGCATTCTGGAAGGGATAAAGGAAAAATATGAGAATCATCATCAGGTGCTCATCAGCAGGGAGGCAGTGGAGGCGGCGGTACGTCTGGCAAGCCGTTATATCAATGACAGGAATCTTCCGGACAAGGCCATAGACCTGATTGACGAAGCCGCCGCGGCTGCCCGTCTGCAGACAGCCAGCGTACCTTACCGACAGCAGGAACTGAAAAAACGTCTGCAGGAACTGGACGGAGAACTGGAAGCAGCTATCCGCCGGGAAGATTTCAAGGAGGCAGGAGAGGCAAAGCGGCGGCAGGACGAACTGCTGCAGAAGCTGGAGCGTATGAAGAAACGGGCCGGCAAGACCAGGGAGGAGGCCAGGCTGGAGATCGGGGAAGAAGAGATCGCCGCCGTGGTGTCCATGTGGACCCGGATTCCTCTGCAGAAGCTGGCGGAGAAGGAGAGCGAGCGTCTGCTGAAGCTGGAACAGCTTCTGCACAAGCGGGTAATTGGCCAGGAGGAGGCCGTCAAAGCGGTATCCAGGGCCATGCGCAGAGGCCGTGTGGGATTGAAGGATCCGTCCCGGCCCATAGGTTCCTTCCTGTTTCTGGGTCCCACCGGCGTGGGCAAGACGGAACTGAGCAAGGCGCTGGCAGAGGCCATGTTCGGTTCGGAGAATGCCATGATCCGGGTGGATATGTCGGAGTACATGGAGGGACACTCGGTGTCCAAGATGATAGGCTCTCCGCCCGGTTATGTGGGCTTTGACGAAGGGGGACAACTCAGTGAAAAGGTGCGCCGCAATCCCTATAGCGTGGTGTTGTTTGACGAGATAGAGAAGGCTCACCCGGATGTGTTCAACATCCTGCTGCAGGTATTGGACGACGGCCATATCACAGATTCCAAGGGCAGGAAGGTCAGCTTCAAGAATACCATTCTGATCATGACCTCCAACGCGGGAGCCCAGCGGATTGTGGATCCCAGAAACCTGGGCTTTGCCGCCGACAACAGCGCCGCCCGCAATTATGAAAAAATGAAAGCGGGAGTGATGGAGGAGGTAAAGCGGAATTTCAAGCCGGAGTTCATCAACCGTATTGACGATATCATTGTGTTCCACCAGCTTGACCATGGGAACATGAAAGAGATTATCCAGCTATTGTCCGCGGGCCTGTGCAGGCGCTGTCAGAGCCAGATGGAAATTCAGCTCTCCCTGACCGGGGCGTTGAAAGAACATCTGGTGGAGAAGTATGCTGACCAGAAGATGGGAGCCAGGCCCTTGAAGCGGGCTATACAGTCCGTGGTGGAGGACGCCCTGGCGGAAGAGATTCTCCGGGGCAATGTGCAGCCGGGGGACATTGTTTCCGCAGGCTATAAGCAGGATCAGGTGACCTTTACGGTGAAGAACCGATAAGCGGCTTGTCCGGGCGTGGAGAAAAAGATGGCACAGACGAAGAACAAGGCAGTGTTTTACTGCCAGAATTGCGGATATGAATCTACCAAGTGGATGGGGCAGTGTCCCGGATGCAGAGAGTGGAATACCTTTGTAGAGGAAGTGGTAAAAACATCTTCCCTCAAGAACCCAGGCAGGGGAGGGGGGGCGGGAAGAACTGCTCCCGCTGTGCTGGCGGACATTACAATTCAGGAGGAGGCGCGCCTGAGCACTCAGATCGGGGAATTGGATCGGGTGCTGGGGGGCGGCATCGTGCAGGGCTCCCTGACTCTGGTGGGCGGTGATCCCGGCATCGGCAAGTCCACCCTGCTGCTGCAGACCTGTTGGAAACTGGCGGAGAAGGGCCACAAGGTGCTCTATATTTCCGGGGAGGAGTCCCAGGTACAGATCAAGATGCGGGCGGATCGGATCGGCAGTTTTGCGGAAGGCATGCTGCTGCTGTGCGAGACCAATCTGGGCAGTATCAGGGAAGTGATTCAGCGGGAAATGCCCAAGGTGGTGATCATTGATTCCATCCAGACCATGTATAATGAGGAAGTTTCCGCCGCCCCGGGCAGTGTCTCCCAGGTCAGGGAGTCCACAGGGGTACTGCTGCAGCTTGCCAAGGGTATGAACATCTCCGTATTCATCGTGGGGCATGTGACCAAGGAGGGAACGGTGGCCGGCCCCAGGGTGTTGGAGCATATGGTGGATACGGTGCTGTACTTTGAAGGAGACAGACATGCCTCTTACCGAATTCTCCGGGGAGTCAAGAACCGTTTCGGCTCCACCAACGAGATCGGGGTGTTTGAGATGGGACAGGAGGGATTGGCGGAGGTACACAATCCCTCCGAATATATGCTGGAAGGCAGGCCGGAGGGAGCCAGCGGCTCGGTGGTGGCCTGCGCCATGGAGGGCACCCGGCCGCTGCTGTTGGAGATACAGGCTCTTTTGTGCCACAGCAATTTTGGAATTCCCCGGCGGCAGGCCACAGGTACGGATCTGAACCGGGTGAATCTGCTGATGGCGGTACTGGAAAAGCGCTGCGGTGTGCAGCTGTCCGGCTGCGATGCCTATGTGAATATCGCGGGGGGCATGAAGGTACAGGAGCCCGCCATGGATCTGGCCATTGTACTGGCGGCCCTGTCCAGCTTCAAAAACCGGGGGATCAGTCCCCGGCTGGTGGCATTTGGTGAGGTGGGGCTCTCGGGGGAGGTGCGCTCTGTGAGTATGGCTGCCCAGAGGGTGGCGGAGGCCCGGAAGCTGGGCTTTGACACCTGCATTCTCCCGGCGGTGTGCATGAAGGGGCTGCAGGGGGACGGCTCCATGAAACTGATAGGGGTGCGGAGCATTCAGGACGCAGTGAACGCATTGCTGTAGAGAAGTGGTTCCGCAGATAAAAAGAGACTTGGAAACATTGATTTCTCAATCCTTCCAAGTCCTTATCATCAGCAGGGGAAGAGGGAATCGAGCCCCCGTTAACGGTTTTGGAGACCGCCGTACTACCGCTGTAAAGCCCTTGTTTCTGCGAGCTTCTAGGCATCGTCTTTTCAATTATTCACAATATCATTCACAATCAGTCCCTGAATCCCAGTGTGTCTTGCAAGCAACATTGTAACAAATCCCCGGTATCGCCGTCAACACAAAATTATCCGCCCAGGTCAACCTCGTGCCAGCGGTTGCGGGCAAGCCATTCTTCCAGCGCAACCTTGCTTACCTTCCACGCTCCTCCTATTTTTGTGGAAGGAAACCCTTTAGTCGCCATCAGTTTTCCGGCGTAGTTTGGACTCATTATCAACGCCTTGGCGAGTCCCTTTGTATCGTAGACCAGCGTCTCCCGCTCAGATCGCAGAGCCTTCACCTCGCCTTCCAGAATCTCCATCTTAACTAACAATGCTTTTGCCATTTCCTCGCTCATATTGCTTATCCTCTTTTCGCTTTTATCAGGGCTTTTGCCTGCTATCAAATGTCGTGCTGGCTCACCGATAGTCCCTCTCCTCTTCCTGTGGCAGTTTCCTCAGGTAGCTGCGCACATTGAAGTCGAGGCGCTCATACTCGTTCGGAAAGTCCCGCACCATAAACCCCTCGTTTTGCAGGGAAAACACCACGGCGTTCCCAGCCTCTGCAAAAGTGTCAGCACCGCTGCCAAGTGCGTCCAGCACGGCCTCTTCCACAAGATCTTTCAAGTATTCCCGGTCAATATACTAACACCAAATGCCGACAGCGGCGCAACGCTGTACGACGAAGGTGATAGGCTCGCAAGCTACGGAAAAATGCAAATTATGCGTGCCCCATCTGCTTATTATGAAATTTATATGGATAATGCACTATAGATACCAGAAAAAGATTTGCTGAATTTTACAGCCTTGTAATTTTTTTGAACACGCTCTAGACTTTTAACAGCTAATTAGGTATAATACTAGCTGATACTGTAGTAATGAAATGTTTCTCATTTTATCCATTGGAGCAAAGATAGATTTATGAAGATACGGTTTGAAAAGCTGGAAAAGAAATTTCTGAATCGAAGTACTTTTTGTGTTTTATCCGTATTGGGATTTTTATGGTTTATTGTCCCTCTGCTGTACATTGGAAAATATAATCACGGCGCAGCGGATGATTATTGGTTTGCGTTCCATGTACACTGTACATGGCTGAATACGCATAGCCTGCTGGAAGTAGTGAAAACAGCGTTCCAGGAAGTTGTGGAATTTTATAAAAACTGGCAGGGAACATATAGTTCAATTTTCTTTTTTTCTATTTCGCCTATGGCGTTTGGAGAACAGTACGCACATGCGGTGCCTTATCTGATGATTGGAATGACATGCATTTCCACTTTCGTTCTTATGTATGCAATATTGAAGAGATGGATGGGGCTGGACGGGCGTACCTGCATATCCGCAGTGGCGGCGGCATGCGTCATGCAGTGCGCGTTTATGTACACGCCTGCCTCTGGCCTGTATTGGTGGAATGGCGCCGTGCATTATGTGTTTATGCAGGGGTTTTTTAATCTGATGACAGGTTTTGCCTTGTTATGCTTTGCGGAAATAGAACGTAGCCATAGTAGGCGTATATGGCTGGGACTTGAATTAATCGTTTGTACAGGGATGGCTTTTGTGGCGGCCGGCGCAAATTTTTCAACGGCACTGTTGTGTGCGGAAGTTTTAGTGCTGCTGGGAATTATTGCAATAGCCCTGTGGAAAAAGAGGAGAAAAAAGGCTTATTTCTGGTTCGCGATTCCTTTTTTGTTTGGAGAAACTGGATTCCTGATTAATGTACTGGCTCCGGGCAATGCAGTAAGACAGGCAAATTTTCAGAAGGGAAGCGTTATAGGTACGATTGGAAAGAGCTTTGCCTATTCTTCCTCACAAATGATGGATTGGATAAATATATATGTGGTTGTTATACTGATTCTGCTGTTGCCGGTTTTTTTGAAAGCAGTGCAGGACAGTAGCTTTTCCTTTCGCTGTCCTCTGCTGGTAACAGCAGCGGCATATTGTCTATACGCATCTATGTTCGCACCGGGATTCTACGCCTTGGGGCAAGAGCCTTTGTCAAGAAATCAAAATGTATGTAAGATGTTTTTGCTGTTGGGGCTTGTGCTGCTGGAAGCGTATTGGAGCGGATGGCTGGTTCATAGAGTGAAAGTGGCTAAAGCAGTCATTCCCAGGCATGGGAAAAATGTAGTTGGATGGACCTTGATATTGCTGTGTGCGTTCACGGTAGGAATAATCAGCTTTATCAGGCTGGATGAAGTAAGCAAAAAGGCTATTTTTGTCAATTATGGAGCATACAGACTGATTGCGGACGGCGAGGGAAACCAATACTGGCATGAATATCTGCGGCGTCTGCAACTGTACAGGAGTGAAGAGAAAGTAGTCTATGTGCAGCCATATAGCAGCCACCCCTATCCTCTGTGGGTAAACAGCGATACGGAAATGTCGTATGACGACTCTGGTATGATTAGCGGTTTGGTAGCTCATTGGTATATGAAAGATGCGATTTATGAAGTTAAATAAAGCATAAGATGCCAAAGGGGCTGTTGCAAAAGTAGATGAATAATCTGCCGGAGCAACGGCTCCGTTTT
>OFFI01000820.1_pt1 | contig 19650 bp, 17 predicted proteins | sample 1521351 | NCBI WGS metagenome assembly OFFI01 (sample SAMEA3504119, study PRJEB24116) | mouse gut metagenome | biome: mouse gut; feature: mouse-associated habitat; material: faeces | place: Denmark | collected 2011
ACCAATTTTTGACAAGAAATAACATTGCAAATTCATCATGGAATATATTTTAAGAATCATTAAATTATCTAAAATATTAGTTAAAGATTCCATCCTTTTATGAAATAGTTCTCGAATATTATTGGCTGCACTATATAAACTTTTTCCAAAAACTTTATTTAAAAAGAGTAATGCAGCTGAAAAAACGACAATAAGCAGTGCCAAGATATAGTCCACTTTTACCAATAGAACAAAACAACCAATTCCTGATAAGACAGCTTGAAAGAAAACCACCAAATTCCATCCAAATAATCCTGCTACTTCTAAGACATCATTCTGCAAAACAGAAATAATTTCTGAAGAACTCAGCAAAATTGCATCTTCATAGTCTTTTTTTAGTACTTTATCAAACACTTTAACTTCTAAAGCCATTTTCATTTTTGCATTTGTAGAATCCAATAAATAGCATAATATTGGCAATCCTATCATTAAATAAGTTGCCCCTATAAACAATAATACTATTCCTTTATCTATCAAATTCTCATTATTACTATGTAATCCATCAATAATCATTTGTATCGAAAACCCAATAAAAACATTCGCTAATAGGTTTTGAAAAGAATTCATTACAAATGCTACTTTCCATACAAAAGTCTTTTTACCAATCAATTCGGAAATATAAGTATATGAATCTAGCAACTTAGACATAAAAAATCTCCTTACTTATTATATCTCTATCTCATATATTTTAGTTCTTTTCCACTTGAATAAGTTTACCATTTTGCAATTCTAAAATTCTGTCACACTTGGAAAGTGTACTCAATCTATGTGAGACGGTAATTATCGTTACATTATCCAAAACGTCTAATGCATCCACAATACAATTATCCGTTTCTTCATCTAATGCACTTGATGGTTCATCTAAGATAAAAAGTTCTGCTTTCTTATATAACGCCCTTGCAATTGCAATTTTTTCTTTTTGTCCACCAGAAAGATTTGAACCACCTTCATTTAATACCGTTTCAATTCCCATTGGTAATTTATTTTCAATATCATTTCTGAAATTTGTCATATCCAAAACTTTGTCAATCCGATGTGTCATAACATTTGTATCTCCAGCTGAAATATTAAACGCAATATTTTCGTTTAACATATATCGATTTTGATCAACGTATGATATATGACTCCAAAGTTTTTCAATGTTTGCCTCCCTTATTTCTTCACCAAATATTTTAACAGTTCCCTCATAATCCGGCAAAACACCTAACAAAACATTAAGCAAAGTTGATTTTCCGACACCGGAAGAACCAACAATTCCGACATGCTCGCCCCTCATAATTCTTAACGAACAATTATCCAAAACTTTTCTATCAGCATAACTAAATGACAAGCCTGAGATATCTAACAAATACTTTCCATCGTATTCATTCTCCTCGTCACATTCCATATCCGTTTTTTGAACATCATTCGTTTTAAAAAAAGCATCTATTTTATTGACTGTAATACAAGTATTTCTTGTTTCTATTATTGTATCTGCATATTTACTAAATGGTAAGCTCATTGTTGCCAAAAGCTGCAAGACAGAGGCAAACTGACCATAATTTAATGAATTGTTCTTCATTAAAATCATAATCGTAAAAACTAACACTATAGTTGGTAAATATTCATTTATTAAGCTGGGAAACTGAACCACTACCGGCTAAAGCCGGTAGGTTCGGTGAGCTGCTGAAGCAGCCTAAAAGGAGCGCATCCCAACTCTTTCCTTTCATACTACTTTTCCCCGATTTCAAAATTGTCAGAGTTACTTCGCTCCTGTAGATCCTGGTTCTTAATATACTCTTTGATTATTTCGTCCGTCACGTTTCCGCTGCTTGCCACAAAATACCCTCTCGCCCATAGATGTTGTCCCCAGAACTGCTTATTTAGTTCCTTATATTCCATCTGAAGCTTCCTTGACGTATTTCCCTTGATATACTGCACCAGCTTACTTGCGGATAGATGGGGCGGCACCGATACCAGCAGATGTATATGGTCACTTCCTACATGTCCTGCCAGAATCTCTACTTCATTGCTTTGACAGACGATTCGGATCAGCTCCCTCGTCCTTAGAGCAATCTGTCCTGTTATCACGGGTTTCCTGTACTTTGTTATCCACACCAGATGGTATTTGATATCATATGTGCAATGGGATGATTTCCTGTAGTTTTCCATTTTTATCACCTCAAGTTTGCAACAGTGTACAAAGGGATACATATAAAAAAACAAAATAATGGACTGCCAACCTACTGAAAAACCGCTCTTTCACAACGAAGGGCGGTTTTTTCATGGGCGCAGGGAAAGGAGGCAACCCAACTACCGGGGCTTGACAAGAGAGGTCAAGCCCTTTTTTCATGCCAGAAAACCAAGAAGGAGGTATTGCGAATGGCCGATGAAAAATCGAAAAACCTGACTGGCGCAGACGGTCCGGACAAAGATCCGGCGCAGCCCGAGGCGGGCGGCTCCCCCGCTCCGGGGAAGGAGCAGAAAGCGCCCGAAGCCGCCGCACCGGAAAAAACGGTAAAGGAGCCGGAAAAGGCCACTCTGGAAAAAGCGGAAAAGGAACCGGAAAAGGTCGCTCCGCAAAAAGCGGCGAAAGAGCCGGAAAAGACCGCTCCGCAAAAGGCAGCAAAGGCGGAGAAAGCGCCCCAGCCCCAGAAGCCGGCAAAGGCAGCGCCGGAGGTCAAACCTGCCACACAGCCTGAAAAGGCGTCCCAGGCACCCACGGAGGCGCCCCGCCGGGGGGACGAACAGATCGTCTACTTGAAGCTGTCCGACCTCCACGCCTTCAAGGACCACCCGTTCCAGGTCCGCAACGACGAGGAAATGCGGGCCATGGTCTCCAGCGTGAAGGACAAGGGCGTCACCCAGCCCGCCATTGTAAGGCCCCGTGAGGACGGGGGCTATGAGATTGTGTCCGGCCACCGCCGCCAAAAGGCCAGCGAGCTTGCCGGGTTCACCGACATGCCGTGTATCATCCGCAACCTGACGGACGAGCAGGCCATCACGCAGATGGTGGAGGACAACACGAACCAGAGGGAGAACATCCTCCCCAGCGAGCGGGCCAAGGCCCTGAAAATGCAGCTTGAGGCAATCAAGCACCAGGGGGCGAAGAATTTCACTTCGGGCCAGATTGACCCGAAGGATGCCGGGAAACGCTCCAATGAGATTGTGGCCGAGCGCAACAAGATGACCGTCAAGCAGGTGCAGCGGTACATCAAGCTCAACGACCTTGTGCCCGACCTGCAAAAAATGATGGACGGGGGACAGGTCAAGTTCACCCCGGCGGTGGAGCTCTCGTACATCAAGCCGAAAAACCAGCAGTACATCGCCGTCGCCATTGAGAGCCAGCAGTCCAGCCCTTCGCTCTCCCAGGCCCAGCGCATGAGGGAGCTTGACCAGAAGGGGGTCCTCAACGGGGACGTGATCGACGGGATAATGATGGAGGACAAGAAGGAGGTAGACAAAGTGATTCTGACAGGAGCGGAGCTTGGGAAGTATTTCGGGAAAGAGACCACCCCGAGGGAAATGAAGGACCAGATCATCAAACTTCTGGACGACTGGAAGGGCCAGCAGAAGGAAGTGGCGAAGCCGGAGAAAAAGAAGGCCCAGCCGGAGAAGTAGGGGCCGCTTCGGGTCAACTTGGCCCAAGGCCGTAACAGGGCCGGGCTTCGGATACCGGCCATTTCAGAAACAGAAACGGAGGGAAAAAGATTGAAACGACCTTTAGCATACATCACCGCCGCATGGTGCGGCGAACCGGAGACGGACACAGAGATGGGAACCCGCTACAGCCGCATGGCATACGAGGCGGGCTTCTCCCCCGTCTGCCCCGTCCTCTACATGCCGCTGTTCCTCAACGACAGCGTACCCGAAGAGCACAAGGCGGGGATTGACATGCGCCGGGACCTGCTCCGGCGCTCCCATGTGCTTGTGGTCTGCGGCGGGGACGTGGACGAGGACGTGAAGAACGACATCGCGGTGGCCGGGCGGCTGGGGATCGCCGCCACCACCCTTGACGGAATCCTGGCCGTGAAAGGGCTGGGGAAGGATGGCGGCGGACATTAGGCTGGGGAGCCTCTTTGACGGGATAGGGGTATTCCCCCTTGCGGCCTCACGCTGCGGCATACGCCCGGTGTGGGCCAGCGAGATTGAGAAGGCCCCGGTCTCCATCACAAAGAGGCACTTCCCGGACATGCTGCACCTGGGGGACATCACGAAGCTGGACGGGGGGAAGGTCCCTCCCGTCCATGTGATAACCTTCGGCTCCCCCTGCCAGAACCTTTCCCTGATCGGGAACCGCAAGGGCCTTGACGGGGAGAAGTCCAGCCTCTTCTACCAGGCCATGCGTATCATACAGGAAATGAGGGATGCGACAAGACATGTATATCCAGTTATCGCTGTTTGGGAAAACGTCATGGGAGCGTTTTCTACAAACGACCGGATGGATTTTAGAGCCGTCCTATCCGCCTTCACGGACACCGAGGTTCCAATGCCTCCTTCTGGAAGATGGGCGGGGGCCGGAATGGTGCGAGGGGGAACGCCTGACCTGTGCTGGCGGCTCATGGACGCCCAGTATTGGGCAGGAGCCAGGCGGCTGGCGAGAAGGCAGCGGATTTTCATCGTGGCGGATTTTGGAGGGAGGCGTGCCGGAGACATACTATTTAAGCCCCGTCCACTGCTCCCGGTTCCTGAACCTTGCGAGCCGGGCGGGCTGCCCTCCCCCGGCGGAGATCGAACGCCTTTTATTGAAGCAGGGGGGCGCGTACCCGTCGTCCGGCCCTTCCAGTGCTTCCGTATGCGGGGAGCGTCCAAAAGGAAGGAGCAGGCGGCCTTCCAAAACAGCTTCGGACTGCCAGCTGACCCTTTTCCCACTCTCTTAGCCAGCGACCTGACGCCCTTCGCCTTCTGGTTCGAGGACGACCCGGAGGGCGGCTGCGTGCGGTTTCTGACGGAACGGGAAAGCGAGCGCCTCATGGGACTCCCGGAGGGCTGGACGGCATACGGGGCGGAGGGTGTGGAGATACGGCCCCTTGCCCGCTACAAGGCGCTGGGGAACTCTATCGCCCTCCCCTGCGCCGACTACATCATGGCCGGGATCTACGAAGCCCTGGCCGGAAAGGAGGAAACACGCGGAAATGTTTGAAGCCTATGTGACGAACCCCGGCCTTTACCCGGAGCTTGGCGTGGAGGCCGGGGAGACCCTGCGCTTCCCCACGACCACGGAGGAAGTGCGGGCCCTGTTCTCCCGGATTGGCATAGACGGGGAGCGGTACGGGGAGTATTTCATCACCAGCTATGACAGCGACGTGCTGGGGCTGTATGACTGCCTGGACGAGTACGCCGGCCTGGACGAGCTCAACTATCTGGCGCATGTGCTGGAGGAAGTGCAGGAACGGGGCGAGCTGGAGAAATTCGAGGCCGCAATGGCCTTCGGGGAGCATACGGACGGGGCCGGGGATCTGATCAACCTGGCGCAGAACCTGGACTGCTATGACTTCTATCCGGGGATTGGGGATGACGAAGCCCTCGGGCGCTACTGCGTGGAGGAGATCGGCGCAATCGACATCCCCGAACATATCCGGGACTATTTCGATTACGAGGCCTACGGGCGGGACATTGACTTAAACTCTACCGGGAGCTTCGTCCCCGGCGGCTATGTGCTTCGGAACGGGGAGCCTTTCCGGGAATGCTACGCCGGGCGGGAGGACATACCGGAGGAATACCGGATATGCAGGGCCCCGGCCCGGAACGAGAAGGAGGAAACACGCTCCATACTGGAGACCATCAGACAATTCAGGGAGGCCCCGCCCACTCCCCACAAGGACAGGGAAGGGCCTTCCCATGAGGGGCGGTAGGCTTCGGGCCAAGCTGGCCCGAGGCCCGGACCCCGTGCAGAAAGGAAGGAGGTGCGCCATGCCGGGGTGACAGAGGAACAGATCGCGGAGGCGAAGCGGTGGGACCTGCTTTCCTACCTGCAAGCCTACGAGCCGGGCGAACTGAAAAAGTCCGGCCCCCGGGAATACCGGACCAGGAGCCATGACAGCCTGGTGATCTCCAACGGCAAATGGCACTGGTGCAGCCGGAACATGGGCGGGAGGACCGCCCTGGACTATCTCATAAAGGTGCGGGGGCAGGATTTCGTCTCCGCTGTGGAGACGCTCTGCGGCGGGGGCGCCTCCCCTTTTCTTTCCCAGCCGGTAGACCTTCCTCCGCCAAAGCCTTTTGAGCTGCCGGAGCCGGGCCGCTATGCCACAAGGGTCATGGGCTACCTGCAAGGCCGGGGGATTGACGGCGGAATCATCAGCCGCTGCCTGCGGGACGGCTCCCTCTATGAGAGCTTCCGCTACCACAACTGTGTATTTGTAGGCCGGGACATGGAAGGGAAAGCCCGGTTCGCCTGCCTGCGGGGGACCTTCGGGGACTTCAAGATGGACGTGCCGGGCAGCGACAAGCGCTTCAACTTCTGCCTTGCCTCCCCTTTCCCGGACTGCCAGAAGGTGGCCGTCTTTGAGAGCGCCATTGACGCCCTCTCCGGCGCCACGCTGACAAAGCTGGCCGGGAAGGCGTGGGAGGACGCCTGCTACCTCTCCCTTGGGGGCACCTCGCCGCTGGCGCTGGTCCAGTTCCTAAAGGACCGCCCGGGAATCCGGCATGTGGCACTCTGCCTTGACAATGACGGGGCCGGGAAAAGCGGTACGGAAAAGCTCATGGAAACGCTGCGCTCCGACCGGGAGCTGTCCGGGCGGATAGAGACGCTCCGGAAGGCGGCCCCACCGGAACGGTACGGGAAGGACTATAATCAGCACCTTCTGGGGGTGATTGGGGAAATGAAAGCAAGGAGGAAGGAAAAAAGTTTTGAGAGATAATACCATACCCTGCCGCCGCTGGGGGCCGCTTCGGGCCAACTTGGCCCGAGGCCCTCCCCGGCTCCAATGAATCCGGCAGAAAGGAGGAACCATGCAGGAATATGTAGAACAACAGACGGTGGCCGTCTCCGTCAAGGCGGCGAGGCTCACAAGCCGGGTGCTTGCCGCCGCCTTAAAAAAGACGCTGGCGGAAATGGAGGGACAGCGCCGGGCCGCACGGACGCCCCACGGGAAACAGTCCGTCAAAAAGCTGATGAACCACTACGGCACGAAGAACGCCATCAAGCTGGTGGGAGCGCCAAAGGATTTTGACCGTATCGCCAGGGAGTACCATGTGGACTACGCTTTCCACAAGACCGGCCCCGGCCAGTACCTGCTTTTCTTCAAGGCAGACCAGGCGGACGCCATCACGGCGGCCTTCTCCCGGTATACGGAAAAGGCCATGGGGCGCGGGCAGGAGAAGCCGTCCATCCTCGGGCAGCTGCGGCGGCTCGTGAAGGAGCTGGCGGCAAAGCCCCGGCAGAAGGAACGGGCCAGGGAGCCCGGGAAGGAGGAACGTTGAACCGGAAAATCAAAAAATATCTGCTCCCCAACTTCCCCTACCTCATGGCCTTCTGGTTCTTCTCGAAGCTGGGGACCGCCTACCGCATGGCGCGGGGCGGGAATGCCGGGGAAAAGCTGTTCGGCATGATGGAGGCCATAGGGCCGGTATTTCAGAATTACGCCCCCGGCCTGGGGCTGTTTGACCTGGCGGCAGGCGTTGCCGGGGCCGTGGGGCTTTATTTCATGGTGCAGTCCAAAATCAAGAAAGCCCGGAAATTCCGGCGGGATATGGAATACGGCAGCGCACGTTGGGGCGGGCCTAAAGACATCGCCCCTTTCGTCGATTCCAAATTTGAGAACAACGTGATACTGACCGGGAGCGAGTTCCTGACCATGAACACCCGGCCGAAGATTCCGGCCAACGCCAGGAACCTGAACGCCTGCGTGATCGGCTCTTCCGGCTCCGGCAAGACAAGGTTCTGGCTCACGCCCCAGCTTTTACAGGCCCATTCCTCGTATGTGGTGGTGGACCCGAAGGGCGGGACCCTCGCCCAGTGCGGCTATTTCCTCCAAAGGAAGAAGGGCTATAAGGTCCGGGTTTTCAACAGCATAGACTTCTCAAAGTCCATGCACTACAACCCCCTTGCCTATATCAAGACGGAGAGCGACGTTTTAAAATTCGTCAACGCCCTGATCGCCAACACCAAAGGGGAGGGCAAGGAGGGGGACCCCTTCTGGACGAAGGCGGAAACCCTCCTTTACTGCGCGCTGGTGGCCTATATCGTATTCGAGGGGCCGGAGGAAGAACGGAACATGAACACGCTGGTGGAGATGATAAACAGCATGGAGGTGCGGGAGGACGACGAATCCTTCAAGAACGCCGTGGATTACATGTTCGACGGCCTTGCCAGGAGGAGCCCCCAGCACTTCGCCGTGCGCCAGTATGCCAAATACAAGCTGGCCAGCGGCAAGACCGCAAAAAGCATACTTATTTCATGCGGAGCAAGACTGGCGCCCTTCGACATTGCGGAGCTTCGGGAGATCATGAGCTATGACGAGCTGGGGCTGGACACTCTGGGGGATGAAAGGACGGCCCTTTTCTTCCTTATCAGCGACACCGACACCACCTACAACTTTATCGTGGCCCTCGCCTTCTCGCAGATGTTCAACCTTCTGTGCGAGCGGGCCGACAGCAGATACGGGGGCCGCCTGCCCCACCATGTACGGGTGCTCTGGGACGAGGCGGCCAACACCGGGCAGGTGCCCGGGCTGGAAAAGCTGGTGGCCGTCATCCGGTCAAGGGAAGTGAGCCTGACTTTATTCTACCAGGCCATGAGCCAGTGCAAGGCGCTTTACAAGGACAACGCCGAGACCATCATGGGGAACATGGATTCCATTGTGTTCCTCGGGGGCCGGGAGGCCTCCACCCTGAAAGACATTTCCGAGAACTGGCTGGGGAAGGCGACCATCTCCATGCAGACGGACAGCCGCACAAGGGGCCAGTCGGAAAGCTACGGGCTCAACACCCAGAGGCTGGGCCGGGAGCTCCTTACCACGAGCGAGATCACCACCATGCCCGGGGACAGATGCCTGCTACAGCTTAGGGGGCTGCCCCCGTTCTTCTCGCCAAAGTATGACTTGAAGCAGCACCCCAACTACCGCTATACAGCGGAACATGACAGCAAACGGAACGCCTTCCACCTGGAACGCCTTATCTCCCGGCGATTGAGACTGAAGCCGCAGGAGGAATACACGGTGTACGAGGCGGACGCCTCCGACGAGGACGCTGACATCCTCAACTATGAGGATTTAGACAGCGAGGACGGTTCCGTCTGACTGATAGACGGCTTCGGGCCAACTTGGCCCGAGGCCGGCGCCGCCTGAAAGGGCGGCTTTTTGTTACCCAAAACCCACAATCATTCATCAAAACGGAGGAAAATTCCCCCAAACCGCAACGACAAAACCCCTTCATCTCCCGGAAACCGCATATTTACAGGCGTTAGAGGGTTTTGTCGCTGACCATGGGAAAGCGACAATTCACTGCCCGACAAAAAAGGTTCTGTCGTTGGAGGTATGACCAGAGTTTTGTCGCTGTCTGTTATACTGTTGCCTGATCCCGCCATGAGGCGGGGAAAAGGAGGTAACAGTAAATGTTGGATTTAATGAATCCGGAGGAAAGGCCGGAACAGATCCAGAGGTATGGAGTGTATACCATCCGGACAGCAACGGAAGACGGGGTGGTCTATTCCAGGTCATTCATAGTGGTACGGAATGGCTATGGTGTCATCTCCCGGTTCACAAGGCTTCAGGACTATGCTGGCTTCAAGGTGTATAAGCCGATCTCATCGAATGCGGAGAAGAAGCTGTATTACATCTGCGGGATGCTCAACTATGTCCTGGTGGACAATGGAAGGAGGTTCGGGATCCGCCATGTGTTCGGCATTACAGCGGAGATGCTGCAGGAATATTTTGACTATTATGCAGCGGAAAAGAAAGCGGACGGGGACTACCGGGGAAGGGACAGCATCACCAAATGTATCGGCGCCGTGACTGCTTTTATGGCGAACCTTGTATGGAAGTTCGGCGGGTTTATGAAGGTCACCCGTCCGGAGCTGTACCGCGACGAAGCCGCGTATGACAGACATGGGCGGCGTTTCCTTAAAGCAGTCCCTGTGTTCCAGGTTTCCGGGATGCCGGTGAGGAAAAAAATCTTTCGGGATATCCCTTATAAAGCCTTTGAGGTACTGATCCCGATGGCTTTCCGTTATGCCAGGGACATCGCCTTCGGGCTCTGCCTGCAGGCATTCGCGGGGCTGCGCGCCGGGGAGGTATGCAGCGTGCGGCAGGAATGCAGCCCCCTGGGGAGGGGGATCACATTCACTGAGCTTGGCGGGCGTGTAGTCAGCGCCGTGGTCGATGTTGAACAGGAAATCCGGATACGGGATGATGACGTTGAGGTCGGGATGATCAAGAAAGAGCGCAGGCAGGGTGTCTATCCCGCATTCCTGGGGGCTTTCTGCAAGGCATACGAGCTGCACAGGGAGTTCCTTTCCGGGCGGGAGTTCGACAGGGGCTACTGCCCCATGTTCATCAACAGGAATGGGGAAGCCATGACCTATGAGACTTACCGGACGAGGTTCCGTGAGTTGGTGGATGGGCATCTCCGCCCATACCTGATAAAGAGCAGCGACCCGGAACTGAGGCTCTATGGACAGCTCCTGTATGAGAACCAGCTTGGGACACATGCGCTGCGCCACTGGTTCACGGTCCAGCTTGTACTCAGGGGCGAGGATATCGGGAGCATCCAGTACTGGAGGGGTGACAGCAGCCCGGAAAGCTCGTTCCTGTATCTCCAGAACAAAGGTGACATTACAAGGGAGCTGGAGGCATCCAGTGACCGTCTGGTGACCATGCTCGTGTCAGGATGGGGGGATTTTGAAGATGATACTGTTTGATGAGGTCTTAAAAGATGCGGCGCAGGTGCAGTCGGCATACCGGGACATCTGCAGGTGCAGGGATGACCTCCTCGGGTTCCTGGACAGGAACGGATGGTTCGGACAGGCCCCGGAAGGCAGCGGCAGGGAGATGGCGGTCAGCGACTACGAAAGCATGCGCGGCCCGATCCGCCTGTGGCTGTCCGCTTATCAGAGAACACCGCGGGAAAAGCTGTCGGTCCTGCTGGATACATACAGCGGGCAGCTGCCGGAGACATGCCGGCGCTACCGGAAGTTTGTGGCCCGGGAAGGGATCAGCGATGAACCGAGCGGGTGGAAGATACTTGATTTCATCCTTTCTGCCTGCGGCCGTGAGCTGTCCGGATACAGTGCAGAAGAGCTTGACTGCCTTATGGAAAAGACATCGGAAATGCTTCCCGTCAGGAGCACAAAGCTGTTTGCGAAGTTTGCTGCGGAGGTGTCAGGGGACAGCAGCTGCAGATACGACATCCATCCCAGGCGGCAGGCGGAAATACGGAAAGAGGCTTATCCGGTCAGGGAATTCAGCGTGATGGCGTACTGCGTATTCAATGAGGCATCATGGGAGGCGAACGGGCTGGTCACAAAAGCCCTGGATTCTGCCCGCTATGCCGACCTGTGGCTCTTTGCGGCGCTCCATTTCCTGGGGGCGTTAAGGCAGACGGACATCACCCGGCTGCCGGTTCCATCACTGCCCTACCCGCCGGACACGGTGGAAGGGATGCTCCGCTCCGGAAGCTACCGGGATGCGGATGCCAGGGGCGTTTCAGAAGAGCTGCTGTTGAGGCTGAAATACCTGCCGATGTACCCATCCAAGACAGAAAGGTACCAGGGTGTGCCGGAGCTGAAGTTTTTTATACCGGAATCGCTGAAAGCGGCCATGGGGCTGATCATTACCATAAAGCTCCTCCACCATAAAGAAAACGAGCCCCTGGTACGGCCAGTCCAGGACATTGTATCGATCAGGAGATTTTTTGGCACGCAGTTCATAGAAGCGCTTGGAGAGCGCAGGTTCCAGACCAGGAGGGCGAACAAGTCCTATCTCCAGGGGATCGAGCTGGTGACGGCGGACGGGCCTGGCAGGCCGAAGGGATATATGCTCGCGGCCCTTGCCAGGAGCCACAAGGGAGGGATCGGCGCCCTGCCGGAGATCACGGATATCTACCTGAAGGATGCTGCTTTTTCCGGATACCGCCCGGAATTCATCCTGCGGGAAATGTTTGAGAGGGGCATCTTTGGCTTCATTCCGGCACTGCTGCTGGAAAGGTATGCGGGTGACGGATACCGGCGGCTGGATGTCCCGCGGCAGACTGAACTGATCCGGTGCATCGGCCTGGACGCCGGGCAGCTGGAAGAAGCCGCGCTCCTTGTCGAACGGTCACTGGAGGCCAGCCGGGAGATTGTCGCGTCCATCCCGGAAGGCAGGCTCGGGGATGCCCTGCAGATGGCCGCAAGCGGCGCGGCGGCATCCAGGCAGCCGGAGACGCTCTGCCTGCGTACTGCTGTCGGGATGCCCTGCTGCGACTCCCTCAGGGGCGGCTGCATCGGCTGCGGCTATGAGATCTTTACGAAAGCGGCCTTCCATCTGCTGATGAAGGAATACACCGCGATAACGGAACTGAAAAACAGGGCATCCGGGCCGGAACGGGAACGCCTGAAAAACATCCTGTCCAGAGGGATCATACCGGCTGTCGGGCAGATGCTCGAAAGCCTTCCGATGCTTTACCCCGGCGCGGATATGGAGACCATGACAGGGATGCTGGAAAGGAGGCTGAAAGATACAGATGATAGCAGATGTGCAGATGCATAAAGGGTATACAAAAGTGCTGCTCATCCGTGAAATGGACACCGGAACGCGCTTGCAGGCGGAGAGGAAATTTGCCGAGTATGCCGCAAAAGGAGTGATCGACAGGGGCTCATTCCCGGATGCGGAATGGCGGATCACGGATGAGGTGAAACGCAGGAACATCCGCTTCGAGACCGGTGGCGGCACAGTCCAGGAGTGGACCGGCTGTGACGAGGGGTGCTTCCTGGATTATGTGAAGTCCTATACAGTGCTGCTGCTTGGGACAATGGCGGCCAGTTCGGTTGCCGGGGTCAGCAGCTCCCTGGTCAGGCTGGGGTGCTGTGGATTCGGGGAAGCATGCACATGGGATGTACATATCAGCCATGCACTCCAGTTCCTGGGTATGATCCCTGATTCACCCGGGTACATAGGGGCCGTCATGGAGCGGATCGAGGAAAACCGGACGCTGGACGGATGGGCCCGTAAACCGAGGAAGCTGGCGGATTTCCGGTATTACCTGAGATTTGACCGGTATGTCAATGAGTTCTGGGGAACTGCTGGTGAAGACACAAAGGACTACTTTTTCCCGGTATACCTTTGGTGGAGGCTTACCAGCATCCTGCCCCTGCGGGCGACGGAATTCCTCCTTCTGCCAGGCGACTGTATCCATAACCGGGATGGGAGGTGGATCCTTACTGTACGCCGGACAAGACTGAAGAAAAGGCTGCAGAAAGTCGGCTACACGATCCATGCGGATTATACCCTCCATGAATACGAGGTGCCGGAATGGCTTGCGGGGGAGATCCTCGCTTATAAAGCGGCCGGGGAGAAACGCCGCCCCCATGAAAAAGACACTTTATTTTCCCCGGCACGTGCGACACAGCTGGGATATATGACTTACTGCCAGATGCGCCGCAGGCTTGGCGAATTCAAGGAGAAGGTGACAGGGAGTGCGGATTATCCGGTCAGCCTCGGGGACACACGGCACCTTGCCATGATAAACCTGATCCTGTCCGGCGGCTCCCCTGTGATATGCAGGGAGCTGGCCGGCCATGAGAGCATTGATATCAGCGCCGGCTATTATGCGAACCTTTCTGCTGTGGTGGAGAGCGCCGTTTATGAGAAATACCGTGAGAACCGTGGGAAGGTCACACTGGACGGATCGTTGAAGCTGCGCATGGGGGACAGGCATGGCATGACGGAGGTGGAAGGCGGGCACTGTGATTATGCAGGCCTCCCCGGAGGCGATATTTCCGAATGCATGAAAAACTACCGTGAAGGCGGGCATTTCGGCGACTGCAGGAACTGCATCCATTACTATCCTGACCAGGATGGGCTGAGGCTCGCCGTCCAGGAGGGATTCCGGGAAAAAGTGGATGAGGACGGGATGTTCCTGATGGAGATGATTGAACAGGTACGCCGCGGGAACGGTGCGCAGGAGGATATCACGTCCGCGCTCCTGCGGCTGCAGAACAGCAGCGCGTGTTACAGGAAAGCGCTGGAGAGGAAGATGGAGGGAGAGAAAAATGGCAAGACCAAACAAGACAGATGAAGCGCTGCTGGTCAGCATACTGGAAAAGTATTATGCGGATGTGGCCTGCGGCAATGCGAGGGACATCAGGTTTACGGACCTGGCGAAGTATGCCGGGAGGCAGGGCGTCCCTGCTAAAGAGTATGAATTCCGCAGGAACAGGGGCGTCCGCAGGCGGCTGGACGAGCTGAAGGCGGGGGCTTCCAGGACCGGAACCGATGCACTGCTGGTATATAAAAGCATTGATGCTGACGGCCTGGTCAGGACCTGCCAGGATCTTTCGGATTTAAAAGGCAAGCTGAACGACATGGATGCGTACTGGAAATCCGTCTATGACAGATATACAGAGATGGAGGTAAACTACAGGAACGCAGTCTCACGGAAAGCGGAATCCGAAAAGCAGGCGGGGGTGATGAAGAAGGAAATGCAGCGGTCAGAGGAACTTTACCGGGCATTAGAGAAAGAAAACAGAGGGCTGCGGAGGGAGAATGCGTACCTCCGCAGGATGCTGGAGAAGTACCTGTACCCTGACCTGGCAAGGCAGCTGATGCAGGAAGCGCATCTTCCAGTCAGGACTGCCGGGAACGTGACGCAGGCGGCATTGGGGGACCTGATCGAAGGGACACGCCCCGACCCGTTCGGCGGTGCACAGAAAGCGAAGGAAAAACCAAAGACCAGGGAGGAACAGCTCCTTGATGAGATGAGGAGGCAGGCAGAAGAATGAACCAGTACCCATTGATCAGGGGACAGACAGACTTAAAGGCAAGGAATCCCGCCCTTGCGGAAGAATGGGACGGGATAAGGAACAAGGGACTGACGCCGGAAGACGTGCAGCCGGGATCCGTGAAAAAAGTCTGGTGGAGGTGCCGTAAAGGACACAGCTGGATGTCCGCCGTCTACAGCCGGACGGCCGGGGCTGGCTGCCCGTATTGCGCTGGGAACCGGCTGATCCCCGGAGTAAATGACCTTGCGACAGCGGCCCCTCTGCTTGCGGAGGAATGGGATGTTGGCAAAAATGGGAGCCTTCGTCCTGAGGATGTTGCCGGAGGCACTGCAAAAAGGGTCTGGTGGCGTTGTGCAGAAGGGCACAGCTGGCAGGCGGCGGTATCAAGCCGGGCGGCTGGGAAAGGCTGCCCCTACTGTGCTGGCAGGAAAGTGATGCCTGGGTTCAATGACCTTGCGACAGCGGATCCGGAGCTTACGGCACAATGGGACCATGAAAGGAACGGGGGCTTAAGGCCGGAGGATGTCACGGGCATGAGCCAACGGTCGGTATGGTGGACTGGCCGCTGCGGCCATTCATGGAAAGCAAAGATCTCCAACCGGAGAAATGGATGCGGCTGCCCCTACTGCTGCGGCAAAAAGATTCTGGAGGGCTTCAATGACGCGCAGAGCAGGTGCCCGGAGCTTATGGATGAATGGGATTTTGAAAAAAATACGTTCCTTCCATCGGAGATAACCGCCGGGAGCCAGAAGGATATCTGGTGGCGGTGCAGAAAGGGGCATTCCTGGAAGGCGAAACTGCCGGGCAGGAGACGCGGGAACGGCTGCCCGTACTGCGGGAACCGGAAAGTGCTGCCGGGCGAAAATGACCTGGCATCAGTCCATCCGGAGCTGGCCGGGGAATGGGACTATGGGAAAAACCAGGGATCCACACCGGAGACCGTCATGTACCAGACCCGGAAGAAAGTGTGGTGGAGATGCAGGAAAGGGCACTCCTGGAAAGCGGAGGTCTATGAACGGGCCACAGGGAGCGGCTGCCCTGTCTGCACGCGCCTGCTGGACCGGCACCCGGTCATCCCGGGGGAATCCGACCTTGCGACATACAGCCCCAGGCTGGCCAGGGAATGGGACTGCCAGAGAAATATGGGGCTTACACCGGAGCAGGTCAGGCCGTTTTCAACAAGGAAAGTCTGGTGGGTCTGTGAAAAAGGCCACCACTGGCAGTGCACAGTCCAGGTCCGCCAGAAAGGGACAGGCTGCCCGTTTTGCGATGGGAGGATTCACAGGCAGTCGAGGCTGATATAAATATGGAGATAACACAGCACAGGGAGCCGGTTATCCTGGATACGGCTTTTTGAATATATGGAGGAAACCTATGAAGATAAGGATACGCTCCCCCACTTAACAATGGGGCTGGATGACAACTGAATATGGAACCTGAAAACCAGAGGGCTTTTTGTATATATGGCCGCTTTTAATGAGCGTCCCGGATACAGAAGCCCTCTTTTTTATCCCAAAACAAAAAATAAAAATTTAAGAAAGGAAAAGAACCCAGATCCCGGGATACACAAATCTGGAACGACAAAACCATTGGAATCTATGGTTTGTGTTCTGCACGGATTGTGACAAAACGACAAAATAAGGCGTTTCGGGGGTTTGGGTTTCGACAATATTCATGGCATTTTTCAACAGCGCAGTAGACGTTTTGCAGACACTTGTTATCGCACTTGGAGCAGGGCTTGGCATTTGGGGCGTAATCAATCTCATGGAGGGCTACGGCAACGACAACCCCGGCGCGAATGCTCATGTACGGTAAAGAAGCAAGCAACCGAAAACAAGAGATAGACCGCCAGCACCACACTATTCCGAATCAAAGAAACCAAAGACCAAAAGACAAGCATTGTGGTAAAATCTAAACTTTTGGATTTTTCCACGAATGCCTACGACTACGGAATCCCCTTCCAATTACTAATATCTTGACATAACTAATATGATTTGTTAAAATACAAATCGAAGTAAACAAAAGGAGGTGCTTTATTTTGCCCAAAATAAAAATTGATAAAGAATCGGTTATCAAAGAAGCCGCATATATGGCAAATACGATAGGCATAGAAAACTTATCCTTAAAAACGCTTGCAGCGCAATTAGGTGTTAAGTCCCCATCGCTTTATAACCATATTGACGGGTTTGACGACCTAAAACAGCAGCTTATGCTTTATGGTTGGAAAGAATTAGAGAACAGAATTATTGAAGCCGTAATAGGACTTTCTGGATATGATGCGATTAGAGCTATGTGCTACGCTTTCCATGAATATGCAATAGAGAATCAAGGAGTTTTTAGTACTATGCTTTGGTACAATCAGTTTGAAAATGAACAGATGAACGAAGTGACTTCAAAAATGTTTACAATTTTTTTCAAAGTAACTAAGTCGCTAAATATTTCACAAGATAATTGTGTTCATTTAGTCAGAATGTTTAGGAGTTTTTTAGAGGGCTTTGCATTGCTTGAAAATCATAACGCATTTGGTAATACACAGTTGATAAAAGATAGTTTTGAATTATCAATAACTATTTTAATTGAGGGGACAAAAAAATTAGAGGGGAAATGATAGCGAATGGTATATCAGAATAAATTGAAGGGAACGGTTTTATGAATCGAAAAATCAGACAGATTATTTGTGTAATACTGTCACTAATTTGTGTTGTTTCTATATGGTATAAGCCTGTTTTGGCAGATGAAAAAAGTAGCAATTATAGCGATATTGACAGCCGGTTAAAAAAAGAAATAAAAGAATTGCATATTCCCGGAATGGCGATAGCCATTGTAAACTATAAAGAGGTACTGTTTTCTGAAACTTATGGAAATTGCGATAATTTAGATACGCCTTTTATTATAGGTTCCTTGAGCAAATCATTTACAGCATTAGCTGTTATGCAGCTTGTGGAAGAAGAAAAAGTAGATTTAGACACGACAATATCTGATTATATTGATACATCTGATTATTTTATAAATGTGTCCGACGGAGATAAAATTACTGTAAGACAGCTTTTGAATCAGACAAGCGGTTTAGGTACATATCAGCGTTTTGGAAATGCAAAAATAACAGAAAGTTACGGACAACATCAATATGCAAATATCAATTATGGATTGTTAGGAGAAATTATAGAAGCAGTCAGCGCAATTAGCTATTCAGAGTATATGGATAAAAACATTTTCTCTCCACTAAGTATGAGCCATACGGCAGCAACACTTATACAAAGCAAAGAAAACGGATTGATAACAGGGTATCGAAATTATTTTGGACTTCCGATTGCGGGAGAACCGGACTATCCCGATAAATATTCATGGTCTACCGTTCCGGCAGGTTATTTAAGTTCCAGTGTATCAGATATGGCAAAATATCTGCAAATGTATCTAAATGGCGGAATGGGAATCGTCAGTCAAAACAGTTTAAATGCTATGCTTTATGACAATGTATATGTAGATGGTGACAGCCCCTATTATTATGGAATGGGGTGGACTTTGACGGAGGAATATACAGAGCCTGTATTGGGGCATTCCGGACTGGTTGAGAATTATATGTCAAATATGTTTCTATTGCCGGAAAGCGGATTAGGAATCATTTTCCTCATCAATATGAACGATTATCTTGTCACGAACCAACTGGCGGATATTATAAGCAAAAATGTGATATTTGCTCTTTTGGGCAGAGAACAATATGATATATCTGGCAGCCCGTATATTGTAAGACACCTATTGCTGAATGGGGCATATTTAGCGTTGGTTGCAGTGGCGGTATATCCAATAGCAACAATAAGAAAATGGAAAAAAAAGAAACAAACAACGAGACTGATACTCTTTGACATTACAAGGCATGGCATATTGCCACTACTGTTACTCTGTTTGCCCTATATGGTAAGTATTCCATTATGGGTAGTATGGTATTTTGTAAAAGACTTGTTCCTTGTTTTGTTGGTAAATTCAAGTCTGCTTTGGGTTATGGGATTATACAAAATATTATTTGCGGTATTCAAGACATGACAGACTACGTGCTGTTATTGCTCTGAATTATAAAAAGCAACTGTAAACCATACACTGTCCTATATGGGAGAAGGGGGGAATCATTTATGCCTTGTACAGAAGCATACAAGGAGCATATCGAATACACATTTAACGCCTTTTGCAGAGTTGTCATACACTATGCTGCTATCAACGCATGGCGTGATAGGGATAGGCGGCGGCAAAGGGAAATATCCTTTGAATACCTCACAGAAGAAAAGTTTTACCCGTTAAGCACAACAGATAAATATTTTATAGACCCTTGCAAGCAATACCCGGTTACGATATGCGGTCAGAGGGTTATCCTCACCAATGAGGAACTTGCCGAAGCCCTGTCCTCTCTGCCGGAGAAAAAGAGGGAAATCATCTACCTTTACTTTTTCGGGCGTTACACACAGCAGGAAATCGGGGAACTATACGGACGCTGCCGGAGTACGGCATGGCATCATATACACAGTGCCTTGCAAATGTTACATGAAGAAATGGAGGTGATTTTCCGTGAGGAATCCTAAACTTGTGCCATATGAAACCATTGTCAGAGCGACCAGCGGAGAGCCAGAAGCAGTGGACGAGGTTTTACGGCATTATGGCAAGCGAATCCGGCTTGCTTCCCTTGAAAACGGACAGGTCAACAAGGACACCGAGGACAA
>OFFI01000827.1_pt1 | contig 19486 bp, 15 predicted proteins | sample 1521351 | NCBI WGS metagenome assembly OFFI01 (sample SAMEA3504119, study PRJEB24116) | mouse gut metagenome | biome: mouse gut; feature: mouse-associated habitat; material: faeces | place: Denmark | collected 2011
CAGGAGCAGGAGGACAGCACACGCTGGCTGGAAATCATCAAGGACTACTCAGCCCTTCCGGGTCGATATCGCGAGGACAGCTCACCGATTCCACTTTGCTTCCCTTCACTCCGCGCACGCTGTCCTCCAAATGCACCAGGTGCAGCCCGCAAAATGTATGCTGCTTCCCGTCCTGGCCTTTGTACTCTCTCACTTCCTTGCCTACCAGCTTCGCCACTACTGCCATTTCTGTGTCCCCCTTTCCATAAAAATAACAGCCGGATCAGCGTGATCCGACTGTCCATCTTCATATTACAACTTGCCCCCCCTCCCCTTTTTGCAAAAACCCCCTATCTTTTTTCAAAAAACTTTGGTATACTATCCTCGTATATCCAGCCATCCCCGCAAACTTAGCACCGCAGGAAAAATCAGGGCCCGGATCAAGACAGTCCGGCCCCCCAAGGAGGGATTTTCATGGCAAAGCCCCTGGTGGCCATTGTGGGCCGCCCCAACGTGGGCAAGTCCATGCTGTTCAATAAGCTCACCGGCAAACGGCTGTCCATTGTGGAGGACACCCCCGGCGTCACCCGGGACCGGCTGTACGCCCAGGCGGAGTGGCGGGGCCGCACCTTTGATTTGGTGGACACCGGCGGCATCGAGCCGGGCACCGACGACCAAATCCTGTCTTTTATGCGGGAGCAGGCGGAAATCGCCATCGCCGCTGCCACTGTCATTGTCTTCGTGTGCGACATCCGCACCGGTATGACCGCCGCCGACCAGGAGGTGGCCGGGATGCTCCAGCGCTCCCGAAAGCCGGTGGTGCTGGCGGTGAATAAAATGGACTCCACCGGCCACACCAACCCGGACATTTACGAGTTCTATAACCTGGGGCTGGGGGACCCGTACCCTGTCTCCGCCGTCCATGGCCACGGCACCGGCGACCTGCTGGACGCCTGTTTTGAGTTTTTCCCGCCGGAAGACCAGGAGGAGGACGAGGACGATGTGGTAAAGGTGGCCATCATCGGCAAGCCCAACGTGGGCAAGTCCTCCCTGGTCAACCGTATTCTGGGCCAGGAGCGGGTGATTGTCTCCAACGTGGCGGGCACCACCCGGGACGCGGTGGACAGTTACCTGGAGAATGAGCGGGGGAAATACCTCATCATCGACACCGCGGGAATGCGGAAAAAGTCCAAGGTGGACGATCGGGTGGAGAAATTCTCGGTGCTCCGGGCCACCATGGCCATCGAGCGCAGCGATGTGTGCGTGATTATGATCGACGCCCAGGAGGGCGTCACTGAGCAGGACACCAAGGTGGCCGGGCTGGCCCACGAGGCGGGCAAGGCCTGCGTCATCGTAGTGAACAAGTGGGACGCCATTGAGAAGGACGGCAAGACCATGCAGCGCATGGAGGAGGATGTCCGCCGGGACCTGAGCTATATGACCTATGCCCCGGTGCTGTTCATCTCCGCCCTGACGGGGCAGCGGGTGGATAGGCTATTTGACCTCATCGACAACGTGGTAAACCAGGCGGCCATGCGCATTCCCACAGGGGTGCTCAATCAGGTGCTGGCCGACGCCCAGGCCAGGGTGCAGCCCCCCACCGACAAGGGCAGGCGGCTGAAAATCTATTATATGACCCAGATCGGGGTGAAGCCCCCTCACTTCGTGATTTTCTGCAACGACGCCCGGCTGTTTCACTTTTCTTACCAGCGCTATCTGGAAAACCAGATTCGCGGTACCTTCGGCCTGACGGGGACGCCTGTGCGCATCACCATCCGGCAGAAGGGGGATAAGGAGGAGTTGTAATGCTGTCTCGGTATATTGACGCCGCCGGGGTATCTGTCAACTGGCTGGCGGTGGCGGCCGTAGGCGTGGCGGTGGTGGCCTACTGCCTGGGCTGCTTTAACGGCGCGGTGGTGGTGTCCCGCTACATCCTGCGGGACGACGTGAGAAAGCACGGCAGCGGAAACGCTGGCCTGACCAATTTCCACCGGGTGTACGGCGGGCCGTTGACGGCGGCGGTGATTCTGTCCGACGTGGTAAAGGCGGTGCTGGCGGTGCTGTTCGCGGTGTTCATCGCCGAGCACATCTCGCCGGAGCTGGTCACGCTGTCCAAATACTGGGCGGGCGCTTTCTGCCTGCTGGGGCATATGTATCCGTGTACCTTCCAATTCCGGGGAGGGAAGGGCATTCTGTCCGGCGGTGCCATCGCCATTATGATCGACTGGCGGGTGGCGCTGGTGGTATGGGGAGGCTTCATCATCCTGGCTGTGGCCACCCGGTACGTGTCGCTGGGCTCCTGCTGGGCGGGGCTGTCGTTCCCCTTTGTGTCCGCGTTTGTGTACCGGGACGCGCTGATTACCTGGCTGTCCGTCATTGTGGGCGGGCTGATTTTGTGGAAGCACCGGCAGAATATTATTCGGCTCGTCAAGGGGACGGAATCCAAATTCACCCTCCACAAAAAGTCCGCCCAGGAGGGAGCCGCTTCCGTCCAAAAGCCCGCAGAGGGAGAGAACTCCTCGGAAGGTCCGCAGCCCCCGGAGGAGGCTGCTTCCCCTGAGAGGACGCAGCCTGAGACGGAGCAGCCGTCTTCTGGGGAGCGGGAGGAGAAGCCATGAAAACAGCGGTGATCGGCAGCGGCGCATGGGGCACCGCCCTGGCGCTGGCGCTGCTGGAGAACGGAAACGAGGTCGCGCTGTGGAGCTACAGCGGGGAGGAGAGCGCCCGGCTGCGGGAAACGGGGGAGAACCCCATGCTGCGGGGCGTGGCGCTGCCGGAGGAGCTGGTGCTCACCACTGAATTGGACTGCGTGAAGGGCTGCGGCGCGGTGGTGCTGGCCACGCCCTCCTTCGCCGTGCGTGGTACCGCGCGGCAGCTGCGGGAGCGGCTGGAGCCGGGAGCAGTGGTGATTTTGGTGTCCAAGGGTATCGAAAAGGACAGCTGCCTGCTGCTCCATCAGGTGGCGGCGGAGGAGATCGGTGGGGAGCACCCGGTGGCGGTGCTGTCCGGGCCGTCCCACGCCGAGGAGGTGGGCCGGGGCGTGCCCACAGGGGTGGTGGTGGCCTGTGAGGACCGGACCGCCGCCCTGCTGGTCCAGGATTTGTTTATGAGCCGCTGCCTGCGCATCTACACCTCGCCGGACATCGTCGGAGTGGAGATCGGCGCGGCGCTGAAGAACGTCATCGCCCTGTGCGCGGGGTGCTGTGACGGCATGGGCTGCGGCGACAACACCAAGGCCATGCTCATGACTCGGGGGCTGACGGAGATTGCCCGCTTGGGGGTGGCTTTGGGGGCGAAGAAGGAGACCTTCGCGGGGCTGGCCGGGGTGGGCGACCTCATTGTCACCTGTACCTCCATGCACTCCCGCAACCGGCGGGCAGGTATCCTCATCGGCCAAGGCAAAACCGCCCAGCAGGCCATCGCGGAGCTGGGCGGCGCGGTGGTGGAGGGCTATTACGCCGCGGCCAGCGCCAAGCGTCTGGCCGACCGGGCGGGAGTGGAAATGCCCATCACCCAAGGCGCCTATGAGGTGCTCTATGAGGGGGCGGACCCCCGAAAGGTGCTGAAGCAGCTGATGGACCGGGAGCGCCGGGACGAGCTAGAGACAGAGCAGAGCTGGATTTAAAAACGAACGAGCGGCCATTCCCTTGGGAATGGCCGCTCTGATTTTAGTTCAGGCGCAGGTTGGGGGAGACTGCCCGGCTGAGCATGGCCGCCGCCTCGCAGCGCAGCACCGTGCCCTCCGGGTCAAACAGGCCGTTTTCCTTGCCGGTGATGACGCCGGCTCGGGCCAGGGCCATGACGGCGTCATACACCCGGCCAGGGGTAATCTCACTGATATCGGGGAAGGAGATCTCGGGGTTGACTGCCTCCAGCGCCTCCCCCGGCAGAGCGCAGGACAGCAGCCAGGCCAGCTGGGTGCGGGTGGCGGGCAGGTGAAAGTTCCCGGTCAAGTCGCCGTACAGCATCTGTCTCTCCGTGGCGTAGTCCACATAGGGCTGATACCACGCCTGCCCGGCCTGGGCGGTGAAATCATGGCCCTCATCGTAGTAGATATCCCGCACCCGGGCGGCGATGGTGATGGCCTCCGCCACGGTGATGCTGCCGCGGGGGGCGAAAGCGGTGCCGGACTGGCCTTCCATCAGCCCCAGCTCATAGGCGGCTTTCACATTGTCCTCAAACCAGTCGCCGGATTTCACATCGGAGAATTGGCCGCTTTGATAGGTCTGGACGGGGCTGAAGTTGGTCAGGCCGATGTTGGCCCCGGCGGAGAGGTGGAAGCCGCCGCCCAGCTCGGTCTGCTGGCTTGGGAAGTCCTCCTCCTCCCTGGGAGAGAGCTTCCACAGGCTGCCGTCCCGCTGGATGGCCAGAATGTCCCGTTCCCCCTGGGTGGCATAGGCCACATTCTGAAGAATCGGTTGGAAGTCGCCCTTTGCATTCGGATTCTCCCAGCCGGGGCGGCCGGGGATGAAGTCCTCTACGTAATACCACAGCGCGCCGCCCTCCATAATGGCCAGCTTGGCCCGCAGCCAGGTGATGTTGCCCAGGGAGAACTTGGTTTGCAGCCGCTCTATGGCCCCGGTCTCGCTGTTCACGTCCCAGTGGTAGACGTTGCCCTGTTCCGTCAGGGCCAGGTTGGCCCAGGATACCTGGACCACGCCCTCCTCCAAATCGGACAGTCTTCGGGGCGGCTGGTCGTCTGTCCCGGTCATCCGCCAGCCCCACAGCTCGTGGTCGGCGGTGACGGCGTAGTGGAGGTCCGTCCAGATCACGTTGTCCATAATCTGGACCAGGTAGTTGCCGGTTTTGTGCAGCCAGGGTGCGCCGAAGCTGCCCCAGCCGTTGACCCATAGGGTGCCGTCCTGCTTCAAAATCACGCTGTGGAACTGGTCCATGGCGGCCATGGCCACGTTGTCCATGATTTTCACGGGCTTCATCTCGTCCCGCTCCCACTGGTAGTCCACGCCGGGGACGGTGTCGTTGAACTGGGAGGTGTTGAAGGCCCACAGCCCGCCGTCGTTGTCGATGGCCAGGGTGGCGCCCCGGCCGCTGGTGTACACCGCCGCCGCGTTTGTCATCAGCTCCCGGGCCTGCTCGAAGGGGACGGTTTCCTCAAATCCGCCGAACTCTTGGCTGCCCCAGGTGATAAGCGTGCCGTCGGAACGGATAGCGTAGTAATCCTGCCAGCCCACGGCCAGAGGGGATTTGGCGACAGGCACCTCCAGGGGAGCTTTGGCAGCCGCGGCGGGGAGGGCGCACAGCGTGGCGAAAAGGGCGAGGGCACACAGGATGGGCATGGTTTTTTTCATAAAAGGATGCCTCCATTTCACCGGCGGGCCGCCGGTCTATTGTAATCATACACCAGTCTATCATAATAGATTTCCAATGTCAAGAGGCGAAGCTATTCTGTGACGATCATGTTGGGCCAGCGCTTTTCCATGGATTCGTCGTCGTACTGCCGGTCGATAAACTCCTCCAGGCGGTTGGCGGGCTCGGGATAGTCGGGCCGGGCGCTGTAGCGCAGCATGGCGGCGCTGGTGAGGAAGGCGTTACACCCCATGACGAACACCACCACCCAGGTCAGGACTTTTCCCGCCAGGGGTGGAATCGACTCGATTCCCTTGGACATGGGCGGGTAGATGACTTTGATCCAAACCACCGCCAGCACGCCCCAGAAGAAGCAGAACAGCACGTTGGTGCGTCCGCCGATGTTCAGCGGCATATCGCTGTAATCCCAGAACACTGTGCCGAACACCAGCTCGGTGAACACGCTGCATATGTACTCATAGGCTCCGCCGACGATGAAGCCGGCGGCGAACACATAGCGGTCGCTTTTCTCCGCCAGCCCCTGGAGCGTTACGGTGAGCACCACCGCCCCCAGCCCCCACACAAAGCTGAAGGGGCCGTAGAGGACGCTGGAGCGGTTCATCCATTGGCCGTCCACCAGCCCACACCAGAACGTCTCAATGATATCCCCCAGCAGAGCGGAGATGAGGAAGACCCACACCAGCTTGTCCCAGCACAGGCCCTTGGCAAACGTATAAGCGCCTTGTTCCGATCCGCCGGTTCGCTGCATTCCCGGGTAAGCTTTTTGCAGGCGCTTCCACACGGCGCTGTAAATGTGGGCGGCCAGCTTTCCCTGGCCGCTGCCCGCCAGGCGCTGGTCGTACCGGGAGGCGTCCCCGGTGCGCACGGCGTAGAACACGGCGGCGAAGTCCAGCCCGATCAGCGCAAAGGAGATGGCGGTTACGATTTGCCAGACCAATTCAGGCACCAGCAGCACCCCTGCCATCAGCACGGGATGGATGATGAGATAGGTGAGGTAGTATACGCCGGCCACCAGGGCGGAAGACAAGAGCCCCTTGCCCGTGCCGGACAGCAGGCGGCTGCGCTCCTGGTTCCACTTGATTTTGGGGCCCACACGCTGGAAAAAGTGGTCGCCGATGCGTTCCACCACAGCGGATACCACCATGACGGCAAGGAAGGACAGGGCGTGGTGGCCCGTCAAGGAGGGGAGTACCAAAATCAGCAGCACAAAGGTAAAGCCGTAGGACAGGACCAGCGGAAGGGCCACCACCCCTCGGTTGCAGAATTTCCGCCGGGTGACGGCGTAATATCCGGCCTCCGCCGCCCACCCCAGGAAGGAGTAGACCAGCAGGTACAGGCCCAGTTCATACAGGGAATGCATAAGCTTGCTCACAGCCTTTCTTGATATTTATACGGAAGGTTCGGGGGTTACGTGACCTGATTGGCCAGCAGCGCCGCCATCTCCTCCGGGGATTCCTGCATTCCCCGGGCCACCCACTCCGCAATCCAGCCGTAGATTCCATGGGCGAGAAAGGCGGTGGCATAGGCCATATGATTGGAGAATTCCGGGCGGGGGCCCATGTGGGCCAGCAGCACATTCTTGAATAGGCTGAACAGGCCGCGCCGGTGCAGAAGGAGGTAGAATGGGCCGTTTTGGGCCATGTAGGCGAACAGGCCGGCGGCGTTATCCTGAGAGGGAGCGCGCTGCCGCTCCCACTCCTCATACGTGGCGTTCATATAGTCCTGGAGAATGTCCTCTTTTTCGTGGAAGCTGCGGTAAAAGGATACCCGGTGGACCCCGGCGGCGCAGGCGATCTCGCTGACGGAGATGTCCCGCAGTTCCTTTTCTTTCAGCAGCTCCAGCAGGGCGGCGGTGAGCTGCCGCTTCACATAGGTGTTTCGTTCTGCGTTATTCATGCCGCTATAGTCCCCCCCTTTGTGGAATTTTTTCGATTTGCTTGACATATCTGCACAGGAATGCTACACTTGGCGCATCTTGATATTACAACTGTTGCAGCGGAAAGTCAAGGGAAAATGGAATGAGGAGCGGGGCGTTGGGGAGAGCGCCCCGCTCCTTTTACCATGGCCGCAGCGCTGAGAGCGCCGGGAGGAGAGGAACCCTTCGGCGGTATTGACACTAAAATGAAGGAAATGGTATAATTGAAATAAACTTGTGAACGGACCCCGTTCAGCGGGTGACGGCAGGGCCCGTTCTACCACAGGCGGCCTGGAGCTGTCCTGGCCAGGGAGCGGAATGGAGATCGGAACATGAAAGAAAAGCCGAACAAACTGGAACAGCGGAGAGGTTTTTCTCTGCTTCTCTCTATTTTATTGGTCTTTTGCGTTTTTGGCACAGTGGTATATGCGATAGCGAGAAAGACCACGGAGGAGATGTCCTCTGCGGCCATTCAAAACCTGAGCGAGAGTTTGGATCTGCTCCAGTGCACCATTGAGGCCATCCTGAACAACGAAGCGGAGTTTCAGCGGCTGGTTGCTCAGGAGGTGGCGCGGGCGGAGGACCCGGAGGCGTTTATCCTCGCCTACGAGAAAAATAGGACGATGGCGAAGCTGTCGCTGATTCGCGCGGGGGAGACGCAGGGAGTGTCCAACGTCGGCGAGGTGTTCACGGAGGAGGGGCTGGACTTTTCCGAAAACGGAGCTGTGGGAGGCTTGGCTATTTCCCAGTCTTATCTGAACTATATGGGCACCTGGGCGTATACCATGAAGTGTCCGGTGGTGCGGGACGGGCAGGAGCTCGGAACGCTCTATGTGGAATATGTCTATGATACCATCGACCGCTCCCTTCCTGCGGAGGGTTTTTATAATAAGCAGGCGTCCCTTTACATCATGGACGCAGAGAGTGAGCGGTTTGTTTTAAAGCCCAAGGGGATGGGGCAGCGCAGCGCCGGCCATTTGAATCTGGACGACTTCTACCGGGCGAACAGCGTGAGCGACCCGGGAATCCAAGCGGAGGTGGCCCAGTGCCTGGACAGCGGGCAGAACATCCTGTTTTACCACGATATCCGAGGAGTAAACGCCCTCAATTATATGTGGTCGGTAAACAATGGAACCATTTTCTTAGTGGGCTATGTGCCGGTTGAAGCCATCCAGCAGGAGGGCCGGACGGTGAATCAGAACATCGCAGTGGTGGTGGCGGTCATGCTGGCTGCGTTTTTCCTGTGTGTTCTGCTGTATTATTTCAACTGGAGGCAGCAGGAGCGGGTGAGAAAGGAGCGGGAGGAGGAGCGTAGGCTCCACAGCCAGCAGCTGGCCGAGGCGCTCCAGGCCGCCCAGATTGCCAGCACCTCTAAAACCACGTTTCTGTCCAATATGTCCCACGATATCCGCACGCCCATGAACGCGGTGCTGGGCTTCACCACTCTGCTGGCCAAGGAGACGGAAAACCCGGCCAAGGTGCGGGAGTACACCGGCAAAATCATGGCCTCCGGCCAGCACCTGCTCAGCCTCATCAACGACATCCTGGACGTGTCCAAAATTGAGAGCGGCAAGGTGGTGCTCACCTACGATGAGTTCGCCCTCAACGACGTGGTCTCCTCTGTGGAGGCGATCATTCAGCCCATGGCCAGGGCCAAGCGGCAGGAGTTCCACGTGGAGGTGACGGGCATCCGCCATGAGTATTTGGTGGGAGATGAGACCCGGCTCAACCAAATCTTGATTAACCTGCTGTCCAATGCCGTGAAGTATACGCCGGAGGACGGGCACATTTGGCTGCGCATCATTGGACTCAAGCAGCGCTCCAGCCAGTATGAGCACATCCGCATCGAGGTGGAGGACGACGGCTACGGCATGACGCCGGAGTATCTGGAAACCATCTTCGACGCCTTCACCCGAGCGGAAAACAGCACCACCAACAAGGTGCAGGGCACCGGGCTGGGCATGGCCATCACCAAGAGCATAGTGGAGCTGATGAGCGGGACCATCGACGTGTCCAGCCAAGTGGACAAGGGCTCCATCTTCCGGGTGGAGCTGGAGCTGCGCGTTCAGGAGGGACAGATGGACCGGCAGTTCTGGCAGGACCGGGGCATCTCCCGCATTCTGGCGGTGGAGGGAAACGCGGAGAACGGAGAGAGCATCCAGACGCTCATGGAGGATACGGGTATCCAGGTGAACGTGGCCGCCGGGCTGGAGGAGGCGTTGAGCTGGATCAGCGGCGGCGGAACCTATCAGCTGGTTTTGCTGGACTGGGAGGCTGTGGGCCCGGACGCAGGTTTTTCGGCGGCCGGCGCGCTGCGCCAAGCGCTGCCGGAAGAAGTTCCGCTGCTGCTTCTGGGGGAGTATGACGCCCAGGGGATGGAAGGTGCGCTGGAGCTGGGGCGCACGGAGATGCTGACAAAGCCGTTTTTTGTCTCCGCCTTTCGGGAAAAGGTGAAGGAGCTGTGGGCGGGCGAGACGCCGGACAGCCGGGAGTGCGAACAAAGCAGCGGTCTGGAGGGGCTGCATTTCCTCGCAGCGGAGGACAACGAGATTAACGCCGAAATTTTGGCGGAGCTTCTGAGTTTGGAGGGAGCCTCCTGCGAGATTGTGGAAAACGGCCGCCTGGCGGTGGAGCGCTTCCAGCAATCTGAGCCAGGGGAGTTCCACGGGATTCTGATGGACGTTCAAATGCCGGTGATGAACGGTCACGACGCCGCCCGTGCCATCCGCGCCCTGGACCGGGAGGATGCCGGGCGCATCCCCATCATCGCCATGACGGCAAACGCGTTTGCCGAGGATGAAAAGGCGGCGCTGGACGCGGGGATGAACGCTCATGTGGCCAAGCCGCTGGACGTGGAGCTGCTGAAAAAGGCGGTCAAACAATGTGGAATGGAGAAGGAGCATTTATGAGCGATTGTGCTGAAAAAAGAATCCGCAGGCGGGCGGCCGCCTGCTTGGCGGGCGCCCTGCTGCTGGCGTTGGCCGGCTGCGGGGATGGAGGCAAGGACCAAAACCTGATGCCGTCGAAGGAAGTGGGCGAGCGGGTGGTGAACTTTTTCAGCCCCATGGAGAAAGCTGACCCCAACGCTGAAAATGTGGCGCGAACCGCCTCGGACCTGACCATCGCCATGGCGGAGAAGGCCCTGGGGGTGACGGTGTACTATACGACCTATACGGCGGAGGACTACCAGGACAGAACCTATGACGACGTGACCATGGATCGGGCGCGCAATGATATGGACGATCTGTATCTGCTCAATCCGGACACCGTTATGGTCCTGGGGGCAGAGGGAAAGCTGATGGACCTGTCGGGGCTGGACAGCGCCAAAAACCTGCGGGATATCATTCGCATCGCCAACACGGTGGACGGCAAGCTGGTGGCCATCCCTCAGGAGGTGGTGGCTTACGGCCTGTTTGTCAATATGGAGCTGTTCCAGCAGTACGGTTTGGACCTGCCGGAGACACCGGAGGAATTTTTGGAGTGCTGCCGGGTGTTCCAGGAGAACGGGATTGAGACCCCGGTTGGGGCCAACCGCTGGTGGCTGGAGACCTTCGTATTCGCGCAGGCCTATGCCGATCTCTACAACGGCGGGAATACACAGGCGGAAATTGACGCCCTCAACAGCGGGGCGGCCAGGTACAGCGACTATATGCGCCCCGGATTTGAGTTTTTGCAGACGCTGATTGACTGCGGCTATATCGACGCGGAGAAGGCCTTGGTCAGTGAGGCGATTGAAGGGGAGGGGGCGGACTTCCTGGCGGGGAAGACCCCCATTGTCATGGCCTATTGGGGAGCGGCCAACTCGGATACTGCCTATGGAAAAACGGACTTTGAGATGCAGGTCATCGGTTTTCCCAGCAGCCGGGGCCAGATGCCGGTCATGCCCATGACAGGGTATGCCGTGGGCGCCAACGCGGAGCACGCCGAGGACGCCATGCGTGTGCTTGATATCATTGTGTCCGACGAGGCGCTTCAAGTCTATTCGGAGACCAACCGGGTCATCTCGCCCTCGAAGAACGTGTCGGTGGACTGTGCTCCCGCGCTGAGGCCCCTCAACGACAGAATTGAGGAGGGGGTCTATGTTTTGGGTTCCAATGCGGGAATGAAGGTGGAGCAGTGGGGCAATACCTGCCGAATTGTGCGCCAGCTGCTGGACGGGGCTACGGTGGACGAGTGCATGGCGGCGTTTGACCAGCTCCAAGACGCGGCGCTGGGGGATGCATAGGGCCGCTGCGGACGGGAGGCACCTCGCTTGCGCGGGGTGTCTTTTGCCTGGACCGTAAAATTTTGGAGTACGAGCAGGACTGGGACTGAGAGAGGAGGAGTCGCCATGGAGCTTGGGCGGCTGCACGCGCTGCGCCGGGCGCTGCACGGCTGCCCGGAGCGCTCCGGACAGGAGGAGCGCACGCGGGCGATGCTGATGGAATTTTTGTCTGAGCACACCACGTTGGAGCTGCGCCCCTGCGGGGCAGGCTTCTACGCCGCCCACCGGGAGGAGGGCGGGCCCAAGCCCCCGGTGGCGCTGCGGGCGGACTATGACGCGCTGGCGCTGCCCGGCGGGGGCGCGGCCCATCTCTGCGGCCACGACGGACACGCCGCCGCCCTGTGCGGCGCGGCTCTCTCCGTTGAGGGGGAGCGGCTGGGGCGAAACGTGTTTTTTCTCTTTCAGCCTGCCGAGGAGACCGGAGCCGGGGCCGCGGGCTGCCTGGAGCTGTTTGACAAGGAGCGAGTGGAGGAAATCTATGGCGCTCACAACCTGCCCGGCGTGCCGTTAGGGCAGGTGGTCACCCGGCCCGGGACCTTTGCCTGCGCCTCCCAAGGCATAACCCTGTCCTTTCAGGGGCGGCCCACCCATGCCGCCTATCCTGAGCACGGTCTCTCCCCCGCCCAGGGGGTGGGGCAGCTGCTGTGTGCCCTGCCGGAGCTGACGGACCCCGCCCAGTACGGCGGCATGACGCTGTGCACAGTGATCGGGGTGGAGATGGGGAGTCGGTCCTTTGGGGCCGCCGCCGCCCAGGCGCAGGTGCGCCTCACCCTGCGGGGGGAGCGGGACCAGGATTTAGAGCGCCTGTGGGCGGAGCTTCTCCGGCTTGCCGGCTCTCTGGCGGAGGAATACGGCCTGGGCTTTGACTACCAGACCCAGGATATCTTCCCCGCTACGGTGAACGACCCGGTCTGCGCCCGGCGTGTGCTGGAGCGGTGCGGCGGAAAGACGTTAGCGGAGCCCATGCGCTGGAGCGAGGACTTCGGCCGCTATCTGCGCCGCTGTCCGGGCGCGTTTTTCGGAATCGGGGCGGGGGAGGACTGCCCGCCTCTGCACACCAGGGACTACCAATATCCCGACGCGCTGCTGGAACCCGCCGTGGCGGCGTTCCGTAGCCTGCTCCTTGGCTGAGGGAAAACGTTCCTCTGCGGCGGTGTCCTTGTATTTGGTCGAAAAATGTTGTACAATAGAGAAAACAGCGTTGAAAAGGAGGCCCTCCAATGGTAGAAACAAGCATGATTCAAGTCACTGTGGACGGCGAGGCCCGCGCCTATCCCTATGGGACGACCTACCGCGCCATCGCGGCGGATGTTCAGGACCGTTATCCCAACGACATCCTGCTGGTCAACCGGGACGGAAAGCTGTGCGAGCTCCACAAGCGGCTGGACCGGGACTGCACGCTGCGGATGATCACCGCGCGGGATGTGCCCGGCATCCAGACCTATGAGCGCAGCGCGGTGTTTCTGATGCTCAAAGCGTTTTACGACGTGGCGGGCCGGGAGAACGTGGAGCGCATTTCCGTGGGGTACTCCCTGAGCCGCTCCCTCTTTATCCGCGCCCAGGGCGATTTTGTGCTGGACCAGGCCCTGCTGGACCGGGTGGAGGAGCGGATGCGGGAGCTGTCCGCCCAGGCCCTGCCCATCGAAAAGCGCTCCATCAGTACCGACGACGCCATCGAGCTCTTTCGGCGGGAGGGGCTGGTGCACAAGGCGCAGCTGCTCAGCTTCCGGGTGAACTCCCACGTGAACATATACGAGCTGGACGGCTTTGTGGACTACTTCTACGGCTACATGGTGCCGGACACCGGCTACGTCCGCTGCTTCGGGCTGGAGCTGTTTGAAAGCGGCTTTGTGCTGCGATTGCCCACGCTGAAGGACCCCGACCATTTGGGGCAGTTCCAGCCCTCGCTGAAGGTGTTCCGGGAGCTGTACGACTCCACGCTGCGCTCCGAGGCGCTGCACGCCTCCAATGTGGCGGAGCTGAACACCACGGTTTCCCAGGGCGGGGCCACGCCGCTGATTCTGACCTACGAGGCCATGATGGAGAAGAAGATCGGCGACATCGCCGCGGTCATCGCCGCCCGGAAGGAGGTCCGCTTTGTGATGATCGCGGGGCCCTCCTCCTCCGGCAAAACCACCTTCTCCCACCGGTTGTCCACCCAGCTGCGCTCCTGCGGCCTGCGGCCCTACGCCATCGCCACAGACAACTATTTTAAAAACCGGGAGGACACCCCCCGGGATGAGAACGGGAACTATGACTTCGAGGGCCTGGGGGCCATGGACGTGGAGCAGTTCAACGCGGACATGGTGCGGCTGTTGAACGGAGAGACGGTGGAGCTGCCCTCCTTCAACTTCAAAAAGGGCCAGCGGGAGTATAACGGGAACTTCCTCACGCTGAAGGAGGGGGACGTGCTGGTCATTGAGGGCATCCACTGCCTGAACGATCAGTTCACCTATGCTCTGCCCCAGGAGAGCAAGTACAAAATCTACATCAGCTGCCTGACCACGCTGAATATCGACGACCACAACCGGATTCCCACCACCGACGCCCGCCTGCTGCGGCGGATTGAGCGGGACGCCAGGACCCGGGGCTACAGCGCCCAGGCCACAATCAAAATGTGGCCCTCAGTCCGGCGGGGGGAGGAGAACAACATCTTCCCCTTCCAGGACAGCGCGGACATGATTTTCAACTCAGCGCTGATTTACGAGACATCCCTGCTCAAGCCCTACGTTCAGCCGCTGCTGTTCGGCGTCCCACGGGACAGCGAGGAGTACATCGAGGCCAAGCGCCTGCTGAAATTCCTGAACTACTTCCTGCCGATTCCGGCGGACAATATCCCCAAAACCTCCCTGATGCGGGAGTTCATCGGCGGGGGCTGCTATCACGCATGATAAAAAGCCGGCCCTGCTCAACGGGAACAAGTCTTCCAAACTTGTCCGGTTGAGCAGGGCCGGTTTCTTTATATGGAACGGCGGTTCATCAGGTGGAGGCTTCGGATTGGTCCTCCAGCTTCTGGAAAAACTGGTCAATCTTCTCCTTGATCTCCGCGGGCTTGAGGTATTTCAGCAGATAGCCCGCCGGCTTTAGGGCGAGCAGCTTTCTCACAACGTCTGGGTCGCTGCGGCCGGTGAGGAAGATGACGGGGATGTTGGCGAAAGCGGTCTCCGAGCGGAGCATTTCCAGCGTCTGCTTTCCGTCCACCACCGGCATTTCGTAGTCCAGCAGGATCAGGTCGGGGCGGTTCAGGGTGATGGCTCGGATGGCGGCCACGCCGGACTCTGCCAGGGTGGTGTCGTAATCCCCGTCCAGCAGGTTTTTCATGGCCTGCCGGATGGTCATGGAGTCGTCCACCACCAGGATTTGCCGCTTCGCGTTTTCACCCGTCTGGGTTTCACGCTTCATTAAGTACTCCTCTACCTCGGTCAAGGCGTTTTCGTGCTCAATGGGGGTGCCCACGCCGCTCTCCAGCAGGTGGGGGGCGATGACGCAGAAGGAGAAATAGCCCGCGCCGCTGGTGTTGAACAGCAGGCTCACCTGGGGCTTTTTCCGCTGGAAGACCTGCTGGAACTGGTCGTAGGACAGCAGATTTTCCTCAATGAGCTCGTATGAGCTCACCTCGGGAAAGTGTTCCATGACCCGCCCGGCAAACTGCCGCGCCGTGTACCGGGTGGCGTTGATGAGCATACTGTCCAGCTTGTTGGTCTGGAGGCCCATGATCTTTCCCACCGTGTTGAGCAGCAGCTTTTCCTCGAACACCATGAGGATTTCCTGGCGCTTATCGTCTGCCGGCGTGCCGTAGACCAGGCGGTAATAGATGCCATCCCCGAATTTTTCGCCGCCGTAGGAGTCGCTGATCATCTGAGATTCCAAGTGGAACATATCAAACACCAGCTGAACGATGACCTTCCTCATGGCCTTGCGTTCTTCCTCGGGGAGCAGGTGATCCCAGGTGCTGATCCCATCCCCCGTGATGGCTTGGTCTTCGGTGAGGGTGTGGCCGATGAGCCACCCTGCGCAGATGCTCATGTACGGTAAAGAAGCAAGCAACCGAAAACAAGAGATAGACCGCCAGCACCACACTATTCCAAACCAAAGAAACCAAAGACAAGCATTATGGAAATGTGCATAACAGGCTACCCTGTTGCGGGAGTTTGTGGAGAAAGTCGTAATCCACGAATCGGAAGCCCTTGACGGGAAACGCCGGGGGAAGCTCCGCAGACAGGAAATCGAAATCTATTACTCTTTTGTCGGCAAGGTAGAGTTGCCCGACTAAAGCCCGACCCGTCCGGCAGTCAGCCGGATAGGGAACGGCAAAATTTTTTACACTTCTTTTACTTCTTTATCTCACATGAGCAAACGCCCAGGAAATGATCCACCGCCTCCAGGGAATAGTTCGACTGTTCCAGCTCCAGCTCCAGGGCCGGGAGGGTGTTCTCCCGAAAGCCCCGATGGATGGCCCGGTGGTGTTCAAGCCTCTTGTAGCCGATGGACTCCATGTAAGCTTCCTCGTCCTCAAAGTGCCGCATGGCGTGGCCCTTGAAGTATTTGACACCCTCCTGGGAGATCCACTGGCTGTCCTTCTCCTCCTCCCGGAACGTGAATAACTTGTTAATGATCTGGAAAAGCCTGCGGTGCTCTCGGTCGATGGTGTCTACCCCGATGCAGAATTCCTCCCGCCATTCAAATTGGCCGTCCATAATAAACTCCTCCTCATGCTGCCGGCGCTGAGCGCTTATTTTTGATGGACGCACCTGTTCTGGTGCTTTTTCCGCATTATACCACAGACGCGGTGACAAGTCCATGGCAAAGCGCGCTGGCGAGTGTGAAAAAATAAGGCGTCAGCCCCTTGACAGAGGAGGTCGGATGTGCTAACATAACACTACCCCCCAGGGGGGTATATAAAAGGCGCGGGAGGGATGAATATGATGGCCGATGAAAAAACAGTGCTGCGGCTGCTGAAGACCGCTCGGGGCCAAATCGACGGTATTATCAAAATGGTGGAGGAGGACCGGTACTGCATGGACATCTCCCAGCAGCTCACCGCGGCTGACGCCATGCTGCGCCGGGCCAACCGGGAAATTCTATCCGCTCATCTGAAGCACTGCGTGGAAAACGCCAGGGACGACAAGGAGCGGGCGGATAAGATTGACGAGCTGGTGAAGGCGCTGGAGAAGATACTGTAAGAAGCGCGACAATAGGCGCATAGGGACGGGTTTTGCCCGAGTCGGAGAGAAGACGGCCCGTAATGCGCCCAATGGTCGCGTGATAACGCCGCACTTCAAAATAGAAAGCAAGGTGAAAACCAATGAAGCAAAAATTTAACGTCACCGGCATGACGTGCTCCGCCTGCTCCGCCCATGTGGACAAGGCGGTGCGAAAGCTGGACGGCGTGTGCGAGGTAAATGTGAACCTGTTGGGCGGCTCCATGACGGTGGACTGGGACGGAGCGCTCACCTCCGACGAGATCGTGTCCGCCGTGGAGAAGGCGGGATACGGCGCGTCCCTGCCCGCCGCTGCCGGCCAGAGCGCGGCCCCGGCCAGGCCCGCCGCAGACGCCATGGAGGACGACTTGAAGAACATGAGGAGTCGGCTCATCGCCTCCTTTGTGTTTCTGATTCCCCTGTTTTACCTCTCCATGGGCCATATGATGGGCTGGCCCATCCCCCACTTTTTCCACGGGCCGGAGAACGCCCTGCTCTACGCGCTGACCCTGTTTTTGCTCACTGTGCCCATTATGGTGATCAACCAAAAGTACTACCGCGTGGGGTTTAAAACGCTTTGGCATCTGTCCCCCAATATGGATTCCTTGATTGCCGTGGGCTCGGCCGCCGCCGTAGTGTACGGTGTGGCCGCCCTGTACTGCATCGGCTGGGGGCTGGGCCACGGGGACCTGGCCCTGGTGAACCGCTACTCCATGGACCTGTACTTCGAGTCGGCGGGGATGATTCTCACCCTGATTACCCTGGGCAAATATATGGAGACCCGCTCCAAGGGCAAGACCGGCCAGGCCATCGCCCGGCTGATGGATTTGACCCCCAAGACCGCCACCGTCCTCCGGGATGGTGGGGAGGTTGAGCTTCCCGTGGAGCAGGTGCAGGTGGGGGATCTGGTGCTGGTCCGCCCCGGCGCGTCGGTGCCGGTGGACGGGGTGGTGGAGGAGGGCGCGTCCAGCGTGGACGAGTCCGCCCTCACAGGAGAGTCTATCCCCGTGGACAAGGGGCCCGGCGACACGGTGATTTCTGCCTCCATCAATCAGTCGGGGGCGCTCACCCTCCGGGCGACACGTGTAGGCCAAGACACCACCCTGGCCCAGATGATCCGCCTGGTGGACGAGGCGGCGTCCTCCAAGGCCCCCATCGCCAAGCTGGCGGACAAGGTGGCCGGGGTGTTCGTCCCCGTGGTGATGGTCATCGCCCTGGTCACAGCTGTGATTTGGATGATTGCCACCGGATCGGTGGAGCGGGCGCTGACCTCCGGGGTGGCGGTGCTGGTGATTTCCTGCCCCTGCGCCCTGGGCCTGGCCACCCCTGTGGCCATTATGGTGGGCACCGGCAAGGGGGCGGAGCACGGCATTTTGGTGAAGTCCGCCGAGGGGCTGGAGCACCTGCGCTCCGTCACCACGGTGGTGCTGGACAAGACGGGCACCGTCACCCAGGGCAAGCCCAAGGTGACGGACGTGTATCCCTTGGGCCGGGCCACGGCGGAGGAGCTGTTGTGCGTGGCGGCCTCCCTGGAAAAGCCCTCCGAGCACCCCTTGGGGGCGGCCGTCGTGGAGGAGGCCGGGAACCGAAATATCCCCCTGGCCCCGGTGACGGGTTTTGAGGCCGTCCACGGCAAGGGGGTGCGGGGGACCATTCAGGGCGCGGCCTACCTGGCGGGCAACGCCGCCATGCTCAGGGACGCCGGGGTGGCGCTGGGCCAGGACGCCATGATTGCCGACGAGCTGGCCAAGCAGGGCAAAACGCCCCTGTTCTTTGTGGAGGACGGCAGGCCCATGGGCATCATCGCCGTGGCGGACACGGTGAAGGAGACCAGCCGCGCGGCCATTGAGGGCTTCCAGAGGCTGGGCCTGAAGGTGGTCATGCTCACCGGCGACAACAGGCGCACCGCCGAGGCCATCGGCCGGGAGCTGGGGCTGACGGAGGTTGTTTCCGAGGTGCTTCCCGCCGACAAGGAGCGGCAGATTGCCGCCCTCCAGGAGCGTGGAGAGAAGGTGGCCATGGTGGGCGATGGCATCAACGACGCCCCCGCCCTGGCCCGGGCGGACGTGGGCCTGGCCATCGGCGCGGGGGCGGACGTGGCCATCGAGAGTGCGGACATCGTACTGATGAAGTCCGACCTGGCGGACGCGGTGACGGCGGTGGAGCTGTCCCGGGCCACCATCCGCAACGTAAAGCAGAACCTGTTCTGGGCGTTTTTCTACAACGCCGTGTGCATTCCGGTGGCGGCGGGGCTGCTGGTGCTGTTCGGCGGGCCTCAGCTCAACCCCATGATCGCCGGGGCGGCCATGAGCTTCAGCTCGGTGTGCGTGGTGGCCAACGCCCTGCGCCTGCGGTTCTTCCAGCCCAGTCTGGGTGGAAATAAAACTGATGTTTCATGTGAAACAGAAAAAGAGGCGTGGAACAAAACGAATGTTTCACGTGAAACAGGGAAATTGGAGGAAGGGAGGGAACCCGTTATGGAGAAAAAGGTCGTTATCGAGGGCATGATGTGCCAGCACTGCCGCGCCCACGTGGACAAGGCCCTGAACGCCATCCCCGGCGCGTCCGCCACGGTGGATTTGGAGAGCAAGACCGCCGTGGTGTCCGGCGACGTGGCCGACGAGGCCATCCGTGCCGCCGTGGAGGAGGCCGGATATCAGGTGGTGTCCATTGCCTGAATTCCTTTTTTTGTAAGGAAAGGGAACCGAAAAAGAGCTTTAGCTCGCTGACGTATGGATTGGCTGCTGAGAAGCGTCAGCCCCAGAACGCGGCAAAAACCCCGGCGCGGTCGTTTAGACC